>Ga0208635_100066_pt1 | contig 85088 bp, 88 predicted proteins | sample LakWasMe93_HOW11_2_FD_183915 | JGI IMG/M metagenome (GOLD analysis project Ga0208635, IMG submission 183915) | Freshwater sediment methanotrophic microbial communities from Lake Washington under simulated oxygen tension - Sediment Metagenome... | ecosystem: Environmental > Aquatic > Freshwater >...
TAACGATCACGCGATCGTGCAGAGGACGCAGTTTCATCACATCTCCTTCAGAGTGTCTTGGTGCTTGAATGGCAGGTGCTGCGTCAAGGTGAGCAACACCTTTTCACATGCTTGAGCCCCGCAAACCAGGGTTCCCGGGGCTGTTAGCACTCGGGGTGTATGAGTGCTAGCAGGAGGATTATATGGGTGCTTGCGCGGCTTTCAAGAGCCCGGGGTGGCGGGAGGCTAGGATCGCCATTTCGGCGCGGTGCCTTCCTTCCACCCCTGATATATGAGCTACCCCACCATCGACAGCGCTGCAGCATTGCAGGATTGGTTCCGCCGCAGTGGCGTGACCGGTCCGCTGGACGCCTGTGTGGGGCCCTTGCCGGGCACGGGCATTTCGCTGGCGCGCTGGTCGCGCCGGCAGCCGGATACCAGCGTGCAGGCGGTCTCGCCCCACCCGGGCTGCTACCGGATCGCCGTCATGCTCGAGCCGCTGGAGTCGCAGATCTGGACCGGCGAGCGGCCCATCTGGGGCGGCGTCATCGGCGCCAACCGATTTCGCATCTGCGCGCCTGGGGCGCCCAGCAGTTGGCGGCAGCTGAGTGGTTGCGACATCGTCAATCTCTTTGTTCCGGTCCAGACCGTCGACCGGCTGCGCCAGGAAGCGGGCTTGCCGGAAGGTTACGGCCTGAGCAGCACCGCCTATGTGTCGGATCGGCAGGTACTGGACCTGGTCTGGAAGATGCTCGACGCCGAAATGTCCGCGGGAGCGCTGGCGCCCCGCTATTGCGACGGCGTCGCGACTGCGCTGCTGTGCTACCTGCTCGAGCGGCATGCCGGTGCCGGCGCCGCTGGGGCGGGCAGGAACGGTTTGAGCGGCGCCAGGCTGCGGCGCGTGCTGGCCCTCATCGCCGACAACGTGAGCCGCGAGATCCCCATTGCGGAGATGGCTGCGCTGTGCGCGATGAGCGAGTCGCACTTCTCACGCGAATTTCATGCGGCCGCCGGGCTGCCGCCGCATCAGTACGCGCTGAAGCTGCGCTTGGAGCGCGCCTGCGAGGCGCTGACCCGCAGCGGCGACCGCATGGTCGACATCGCCTTGGATCTGGGGTTCAGCAACGCCAGCCATTTCTCGCGCGCCTTTGCGCGGCGCTATGGCATGCCGCCGGCGCGCTACCGGCAGTTGCATCGAGCGCAAGGCTGAACCTGGGGCTTTCCCTTGCTGCCGCACTCCGGCAGCAGGCTTGTGCAAGTCGCGCAGGATTTGAGGCGCGCCGCCGCCGGCCCACTACCAGAATCGCGCCGCAAGCGCAGCACGCCAGGGTGGGAGGTCTACAGGCCTTGCCGTTCCCGGCCGCACGCTGTCACTCGACCCGTGTGACCCTGCCACGCCCCGGCCATGTCGGGCGCTGCCCCCCATCCATGACGAGCCAAACTATGCCCAAAATCCGCCCGATTGTTCGCGCCCTTGCCATGGCCTGCGCGGGCAGCCTCAGCCTGCCCCTGCTCGCGCAGGGCGAGGCACAGACCCTGGAACGCGTCGAAGTGACGGGCTCGCGCATCAAACGCCTGGAGGCCGAGACGGCCTCCGCGATCCAGGTCATCAGCCGCGACGACATCGCCCGCTCGGGCGCGCTCTCGGTGTCCGACGTGCTGCGCGACATCCCGGCCGGCAACACCGGCGGCATCGCGACCGACGGCCCGGTGGACGCCACCTTTGGCAGCGCGGGCATCTCGCTGCGCGGCCTGGGCGTCGGCTCCACGCTGGTGCTGATCAACGGCCGCCGCGTCGCGCCCTTTGGTTTCGGCACCGCCTCCTTCGTCGATACCAATTCGATTCCCGTCGATGCGGTCGAGCGCATCGAAACGCTGCTGGATGGGGCCTCCGCGATCTATGGCGCCGACGCGATCGGCGGCGTGGTCAACATCATCTTGCGCAAGGGCTTCGAGGGCCTGGTGGGCAGTGCCGGCTATGGACGGTCGAGCCGCAGCGATGGCGCCAGCAACAACGCCTCGCTGACCTACGGGCAGGGCGCCCTGCAGCAGGATGGCTACAACGTCTTCCTCACACTCTCGCACCGTGCGCAGGATCCGGTGCGCGCCGCGGACCGCGAGCGCACCAGGGACGCCGACTTCCGCCGCTTCGACCTGTCCGATCGGCGCTCCAGCTACTACCGCAATGTCTACCGGTTGACGCCCAGTTCGGGCTACTACAACAGCAGCGCCGCCAACTTCATCGGCCCGCTCACCGGCCTGGACACGCCTTGCGTGCCGGCCAGCAACACGACGGCGACGCTCAATGGCCGCTGCCTGAACGACAACACCGCGGCGGTCAACCTGGTGGCCGGCTGGCAGACCGACAGCGTCTATGGCGCGGGCGTGCTGGCCCTGCCCGCGGGCTTCGAGTTGTTCGCCGATGCCGCCTTGACGCGCAGCCGCTACAACACCCGCAGCTTCAGCTACGGCACCGACTCCTATGGCTACTACACCTACAACCAGGTGGACAAGCTCGGCCAGTATGGCAACGCGCCGGGCGCGCAAGTGTCCTACCTGATCCTCCCGGCCGGGCATCCGCAGAACCCCCTGAGCCATGCCGAGGTGGGCGTGCGCTATCTGTTCAACGACGTCGCCAGCACCATGGACAGCGAAACGCTGAACCAGCGCTACACCGTTGGCGTGCGCGGCGAGCTGGCCGGTTGGGATCTGGAATCGGCGCTGATGCTCTCGCGCGCCCGGACCGACACCGGGCTGCGCGGCTTTCTGCAGGATGCCGTCTTCCTCAACGAGGTGCTGGACGCCAACGGCAAGGTGCGCCCCGGCTTCATCCTCGGCAACGCCGCGGCCAATGACCCCGGGCTGATGGCGCGCCTGTACCCGCAGATGCGCAGCACCGGCAGGACCGCCACCGATTCGCTCGACATCCGCGCCAGTCGCGAGCTCTGGGCCTTGCCCGGGGGCAAGTTGGGGGTCTCGGTCGGCGCGGAATTCCGGCGCGAGAAGGTCGAATCCGTGCCCGATGAACTGCTCTCGTCCGGCGCGATCTCGCTGTGGAATGTCCAGGGGGCGGCGGGCTCGCGCCGCGTCACCGCCGTCTATGCCGAGGCGGCCGCGCCGCTGCTGAAGGGCCTGGAGCTCTCGCTGGCCACGCGCATGGACGACAACAGCGACTTCGGCCGCTCCAACACGCCCAAGCTGGGCATCAAGTGGCAGGCGCTGCCGCAGCTGCTGCTGCGCGGCACCCATGCCGAGGGCTTCCGCGCGCCCACCCTGCCCGAGCAGCACATGGGCACGCAGACCTACTACGTCAAGGTGCAGGACCCCAAGCTCTGCGCCACGTTTGACACCAACAACCCCAACTGCGATCGCTATGTGGTCGGTGTCTACGGCAATGCGGGCGACCTGCGCGCCGAAACCTCGACCAGCCGTTCGCTGGGCTTTGTGTTTCAGCCCAGCCGCGATGTTAGCCTGGCGGTCGATGCCTATGACATCAAGCGCAAGGGCGAGGTGGCGTCCATGAGTACCAGCTACCTGCTGGCGCATGAGAACGAGTTTCCGGGCAAGGTCGTGCGCGGCGCGGCGTCCGGCCAGATCGATCAGATCTTCCTGACGGCGACCAATCTGGCCGAAACCCATGTGCGTGGCGTCGACGTCGACGCTCGCCTGCAGTTCGACATGCCAGACGCGCTCGGCCGCGTCACGCTGAACGGCACCTACAACAAGCTGTCCAGGTACGAGCAGGCCAATGCGCCCGGCGCCGAGCTGAGCGACACGGCCGGCTACTACCTCAAGCCCAAGGAGCGCATGCACTTCGGGCTGGGCTGGAGCCGCGGCCCCTGGCAGGCCCATGTCAGCTGGAACTACAGCGGCGCCTACGCGCAGGCCGCCGACGCCACCGTGAGCTGCGGCTATGCCAGCCAGACCGTGCCGCATCCCGAGTACTGCCGCATCAAGGCCTGGCTGACCGCCGATGCCTATCTGGCCTACCGTGGCTTCAAGGATCTGGAGCTGAGCCTCTCGGTGCGCAATATTGATGACCAGGCCGCGCCCTTCGACGCCGACCGCATCGCCTATCTGCAGGGCTTCAACCCGGCCTATCACAACCAGCTCGGCCGCTACTTCCAGCTCGGCGCGAAGTACAAGTTCTGGTGAGCATGGTGAGCAGTGCATCCGTCTACCTCGCGCGGCTCGCGTGCCTGCGCGCTCATCTGCAGGCGCGCGGCCTGGCCGCGCTGTGGATCCCGTCGTCCGACCCGCACCAGTCGGAATATCTGCCCGAGCGCTGGCGTGGCCGGGCCTGGGCCAGCGGGTTCACCGGCTCGGTCGGCCATCTGCTGGTGGCCATGGAGCGCGCCGCCTTGCTGGTCGATGGCCGCTATGCGCTGCAGGCCGGCGCCGAGCTTGCCGGCACGGGCATCGAGGTCGTGCCGACCGCGAACCCACGCGCCACCGATGCCGCGGTGCTGGACTGGCTGCTGGCGCAGCTGCCCGCCGGCGCCGCGGTTGCCGTCGACGGCGAGGTGCTGGCGCTGGCAGCGGCGCGGCAGCTGTGGCAGGGGCTTGCCAAGGCGGGCATGACGCTGCACTGGCAGCAGGACCTGCTGGACGCGGTGTGGGCCGAGCGGCCGGCGCTGCCGAGCACGCCGCTGCATGAGCACCCACTGCCCGAAGCCGGCGCCGCGCGCGCCGACAAGCTCGCGGCGCTGCGGCAACGCATGGCCGCGCTGGGCGCGCACTGCCACCTGAGCTCCGCACTGGACGAGATTGCCTGGCTGCTCAATCTGCGCGGCGCCGACGTGCCCTTCAATCCGGTGTTTCTCGCGCACCTGCTGCTCGACGGCGATGGCTGCAGGCTCTTCGTGGGGCCGCAGCGCCTGCCGGCGGCGCTGCGCGGGCAGCTGGCGAGCGAGGGCATCGAACTGCAGGACTACGCGGCCATCGGTGGCGCGCTGGCCGCGCTGACGCCGGGTACGCAGCTGCTGCTGGACCCGGCGCGTGTCAGCCTGGCCCTGATCGAGCGGCTGAGCGCCGGGGTGCAACAGCTTCACGCTCCGAATCCGCTGCAGCTGATGAAGAGCGCGCGCGAGCCCGCGCAGGCCGAGCAGTTGCGCGCCGCCATGGTGCAGGACGGCGTGGCGCTTTGCGAGTTCTATGCCGAGCTGGGCCCGGCGCTGGCCGCGGGCGCAGTCAGCGAACTGGATCTCCATGCCCGCGTCAGCGCATGCCGGGCGCGCCGTCCGGGCTTTCGGGGGCCGAGCTTTGACACCATCGCCGGCTTCGGCCCGCATGCGGCCATGCCGCATTACGTGCCGACGCCGGCCCAGGCCCTGCCGCTGACGGGGCGCGGCCTGTTGCTGATCGACTCCGGTGGGCATTACCTCGGCGGCACCACCGACATCACGCGCGTCTGGCCGCTGGGCGGCCCGCCAAGCCAAGCGCAGCGACGCGACTACACGCTGGTGCTGAAGGGCATGATTGCGCTGTCGCGGGTACGCTTTCCGCGCGGCACCCTGGCGCCCATGCTGGATGCCGTGGCGCGCCTGCCCCTGTGGGCCGAGGGCCTGGACTACGGCCATGGCACGGGCCATGGCGTGGGCCATTACCTCAACGTTCACGAGGGCCCGCAGCTGTTCTCGCAGGCGCTGCCGCAGCCCGAGACGGCCTTGCTGCCCGGCATGGTGATCAGCGTCGAACCCGGGCTCTATCGCCAGGGCCAGTGGGGCATCCGGCTCGAAAACCTGGTGTTGTGCATACCGGCCGGCAGCACCGAGTTCGGCGAGTTCCTCGCCTTCGAAACGCTCAGTCTGTGCCCCTTCGATACGCAGTGCCTGGAGACCTCGCTGCTGCATGCCGACGAGCTTGCCTGGCTGGACGATTACCATGCCACCGTGCGGCGGCGGCTCGGCCCGCTGCTCGAGGGCGCCGCGCTGGCATGGCTGCACGCGCATACGGAGCCTGTCAAACGATGACCCTCAGTAGCTTTCGCAAGCTGGCCGCCGCGCTCTGTGCGCTCACCCTGGCCGGCTGTGCCGGCATGGAGAACTCCGGCGCGCATGACAGCATGAGCGCCGAATGCCCCGTGGGCATGCATTACGCCGCCTTCGGCATGCCCGGCACGCCGCTGGCGCAGCTGCGCGCCATGGCATCCGCGCGCCTGGCGGTGCTGGGGCTGGAAGCGGCCTGGCAGGCGCCCGAGGGCGAGCCCTTCGATGATGGCGCCGAGGATCGCGAGCGCCTGCGCGGCCTGCTGGCGGTGGTGCTGCCGGCCTATGAGCGCTATCCGCCCGCGCTGCTGGCGCGCATCCAGCTGCGGCGGCTCGAGTTCGTCAAGAACCTGCGCGTCGGCGCGCAGCTGCGCCGCGCCATGCCGGCGGCGCAGCGCGACAGCGTGGCCTATGCCGACATCGGTGGGCCGCTGGGCGCTTGCGCGGCCGGCATCGAGGCGCGCGTGCATCACGAGCTTTACCATTTGATCGAGGCGCGGCTGTTCAAGGACTACTACTACCGCGATCCGCAATGGCTGGCGCTCAACCCGGCCGGCATCCGTTACGGCGCGGGCGGGAGCACCGCCTATGGCAAGGCGTTCTCCAACCTCGGACATCCGCAGGCCGGCATGGTCAGCGCCTATGCGCTCTACGGCCCCGAGGAGGACAAGGCCGAGGTGTTCGGCTGGATGATGACGCCCGGCTATGCCTCGCGGCTACGGCGCTGGGCCGAGCAGGACCCGGCGCTGGCCGCCAAACGCCAGTTCATGGGCGCGTTGCTGGCGCAACTCAGCGCCGGCGCGCTGGGCCCCGCCGATCTCGACTGGCTCGCTGCCAGGACGCAGCCCTGAACCAGCCCTGAAGCAGCCCCGAAGCCGGGCGCTTCAGGCCAGCAATTGATCCGAGGCCAGATAGCGCTGCCGGAAGGCCTCGAAGGGCTCGTGCTCGGCGCGCTCGAGCGCCTGCTGCTCGGCGCGCGAGGCCTCGGCCGCGCGCGCATAGTCGGCCAGGCGTTGCTGGCTGATGGGCAGGGCCAGCAGGCCGGCCTTGATGTCCAGCGAATGCTCGCGCACAAAGCTCACATGTGAGCACTCATGCTCGCTGCGGATGCTTTGCAGCACGCGCGCCGAGGGCAGGCTGTCGAAGTCGCTGAAGCTGGCGCGGGCGCGGTCGAGCGCGCCGCGGTAGTCCTCGCCGCCCAGGGCCTGGTCGAGCTTGGCGGCGATGGGGCCGAAGGCCTCCAGCAGTTCCTGGCCCCAGGCCTGCACCGTGATGCGCTCGCCGCCACGCTCCAGCGCCTGGCCGGGTTCGCGGCCGGCATGGGCCACGCGCTGCTGGTTGCGGGCCAGCGCGGCGATCTCCGCGGGGGTGTCGGGCGGGCTGTCGGCCAGCAGGCAGTGCAAGAGGAAGACGTCGATGAAGCGCATGGTGTCGGCATTGATGCCGACCGGCTCGAAGGGGTCGAGGTCCATGCAGCGCACTTCCACATACTCGACACCGCGCTCGCGCAGCGCATGCAGGGGGCGCTCGCCGCTCTGGATGACGCGCTTGGGGCGGATGGTGCCGTAGAACTCGTTCTCGATCTGCAGCAGGCTGGTGGAGAGCTGGTTGTACTCGCCGCCCGGGTTGCGCACGCCGATCGCCTCGTAGGCCGGATAGGCCTGGGTCAGCGCGCCCTGCAGCGAGTGCGCATAGCCCTCCAGGCTGTTGTAGCTGACGGCCAGCTGCGATTGTGCGTCGCTCTGGTAGCCCAGCCGACCCATGCGCAGCGAGGTGGCATGGGGCTGGTAGAGCGTGCCCGCGCCCATTTCCTGCAGCTCGTGCGGCCGGCCCTCGACAAAGCTCGAACACAGCGCCGGCGAGGCGCCGAACAGCACCAGCAGCAGGAAGCTGTGGCGGCGGAAGTTGCGGATCAGGTCGAAATACTGCTCGCTCGAAATGCCCGGCATCGACCAGTTGTAGTGGATGCCCGAGATCGTCTGCATGCGCCGGCCGTAGCGATGGCCCAGGCCCATGCGGTAGACGCTCTTGGCGCGGCCGATATTGGAGGAGCCGTAGTTGCCGATCGGGATGGTCTCGTCGGCCGGCAGGTAGCAGGGCATGCTGGACGCCCACATCATCTCGCCGCCCAGGCTGTGCACCACCGCCTGGTGGATCTCGGTCAGCTCGGCCAGGCATTGCTCGGCCGAGGCATGCACGCCGGTGATCAGCTCCAGCTGCGATTCGCTGAAGTCGGTGGTGATGTGCGGGTGCTTGAGCGCAGAGCCCAGCGCCGCGGGGTGCGGGGTCAGGGCCAGCGAGCCGTCCGCATTGGCACGCAGGCTTTCCTTCTCCACGCCGCGACGCATGGCTTGCAGTCGGTCGGGGTCTAGCGCTTCCAGGCGCTGCAGCCAATTGTTCACTCGGTGCTCCTCGGGCAGGTCTCGTTGTTCTGGGCGAGCAAGTTAACAGATGTGCATGAACTCCGCTTGCCACAGGTTAGTGGCTTCTGTGTTAGCGCAATTCGAGCTTACGGCGGGTGCGCCGCAACTGCTGGTCGGAGCTGAAGCCGGCCTCCAGCGCCGCCTGCTGCAGCGAGGCGCCGCGCGCCTGGGCGCGCCGGGCGCGTTCCATGCGGATCGCCTGCAGATAGGCCAGCGGCGTGGTGTGGGTGTGGGCCGCGAACAGCCGGCTCAGGTGGCGCGGGGTCACATGGGCCACCTCGGCCATGCGCTCCAGGCTCCAGTCGCGCGCCGGATCGGCGCAGACGGCGTCCTGGGTGCGGTGCAGGGCTGGGTGCAGATGGTTGCGGTGCGCCAGCAGCGGCGAGAGCTCGGGGTCCTGCGGGCTGCGGCGCAAATAGACCACCATGGTCTGGGCCACCGCGGCACCGATGGCGTCGCCGCAATGCTGGGCGATCAGGTGCAGGCAGAGGTCGATGCCGGCGGTGATGCCGGCGCTGCAGGCCACCTGGCCGTCGATCACGAAGACGCGGTTGTCCACCACCTCGCTGCGCGGCGCCTGGCGGCGCAGCTCGTCCAGCAGCTCGTGATGGGTGGTGCAGCGGCGCCCCTCCAGCAGCCCCGCACGCGCCGCCAGCAGGGCGCCCGAGCAGATGCTCAGCAGCCGGCCCGTGGGGCGGCTCAGCAAGGCCCGGCCGCGCGCATGCAACCAGTTCTGGGTGCGCAGCTGGTCGGCCAGCTCGGCGTTGCCGGGGGGCGCTTCGCCGGGCTGGGCATGGCGGCAGCCCACCAACATCAGCCAGGCGTCGGGCGGCAGCGTGTCGGGCAGGGGCTCCAGGCCGCCCAGCTGCAGGCCCACCGAGCTGCTGCAGCTCGGCTGCGCCGCGACAAAGCGCAGCCGGAAGGCGGGCGCCTCGCCGCGCCGCTGCAGGGCCTGGTTGGCGAGCCGGAGGGCTTCCGCCGGCCCGGCCAGGTCCAGCAGCAGCGAGCGCGGCTCGACCAGCATCACGACATCAATTTGAGACATACCACGAGTATCGCTTTCTCAAGGAAGCGCCGGGCCGCCCCAAGCTTCCTTGATCCCCTCGGAGGGCGGACGACGTATGTCGTCGGCCTGGGGGCTCACAGCCTTGCGGTGGCGGCCCGATCAAGCGCCTGCTCGACCGTGCAGACCTGCGCGAAGCGGTCCTGCAGCACGGTCTCGGTGCGCAGCTTGAGCTCAGCGGGCGAGAGCGTGACACCGCTGGCGTGGCGCATGGCAAAGGTCAGCGTGGCCTCGGTCACGTAGTCCACCAGCCAGCCCTCGTCGCTGGCGTTGCGGGTGGTGGTCTCGCAGCATTGCTCGGTGCGGATGCCGCTGACGATGAGGCGCTGGATGCCCTGCTGGCGCAGCCAGATGCCCAGGCCGGTGCCGGCCAGGGCGCTGTGGCGCTGCTTCACCACCTCGAAGGCGGGTGCATAGTCGCGCAGGCCGGCCAGCGGACGCACTTGGCCCGATACCTTCGAGAAGGGGTTGTCCGGCGTCTCCGGGCCCTCGCTGTGGAACACCCGCACGATGGGCAGGCCGAGTTGCTCGGCGCCCGCGATCAGCGCATTGCTGCGGGCGAGGAAGTCGGGCAGATCCTGCTCGCTCCAGTAGGGGCGCAGGCGGAAGGATTCCTGGACGTCGATGACGAGCAATGCGGTTTTCATGGCGTGGGCCTCGGTTCGTGTTGAAGAGGTCTCCACTGTGCCCGGCGCGGGCCCGGCCGTCGCGCCGCTTGCGGACCGGCATCGATCAAATCAGGACATCACTCCCGGGTCTTCAGGCCGAGCGCCTTCCAGCCCTCGATGCCGAGCTTGTCGAGGGTCTCGAGGTTGGCCTCGTAGATCGCGTCGGTGTCGGCCATGGTGGCGACGGCGCGCTCGATGCTGCTCTCGCGCAAGAGGTGCAGAGTCGGGTAGGGCGAGCGGTTGCTGTAGTTGCTGATGTCCTCGGGCGCGGTGCCGGCGAACTGGTAGTCGGGATGGAAGCTGGCGATCTGCAGTTCGCCGTCAAGCTCCAGGTCTTCCACCAGCGCATCCGCGGCACCCAGGAAGTCGTTGAAGTCCAGGAAGTCGGTCAGCACCTTGGGGTGGATCAGCAGCGTGGTCTCGATCTCGTCCGGATCGGCGCGGCGCAGCGCCAGCAGTTCGCGCGCCAGCTCCTTGAGCAGCTCTTCGGGCGCTTCAGCCTCGCTCACCACATAGCGCAGCCGGTGGTTGACATGCACGCTCTTGGCGAAGGGGCAGAGGTTGAGGCCGATCACGGCCTTCTCCAGCCAGTACTGGGTCTCTTGCTGGATGGTCTGGAGTTCGTCTGGGGTCATGTCTTGCTGCGGCCTTGCAGGGCCGAGGTGATGGCCAGCCCTTGCAGGGCCTGGTGTGCGGCATCGAAGGCCTGGGCGAGGATGCTGGCCTTCCAGCCCTCCTCGTCGACATAGAAGGCGTCGCGGATCTGGCGCTTGATGGCCTGCGCCTGGGCCGGCGCGGCCTCCGGATGGGCCTCCAGCCAATGGTCGGCGCGCAGCGCCATGATCATCGCGTCCAGCGGCAGGGTGCCGTATTCCAGCGCGATGCCGGTGTAGCTGGCCTGCGGGCATTCCTCGAGGGCGGCATTCCACATCAGGCCCTGCAGCGGCGCCGAGCTGGAACTGCCCTCGGTGATGGCGGTGACCTCGGGGCCCCACCAGGCGCGCGCGCGCGCCAGGGCGGCCGGGTCATTGTGGCCGGCAAAGATGCGCTCGCCATGGCCGCCGGGGCCCAGGCCGGTGTGCAGATCGATCCAGGCCAGGCGCGCGCAGCGCTGGCCATGGGCCTGCAGCACATGGCGCAGGGTCTGGTGGCTCCAGGTGGGGGCGCGGCCGCCATAGAACAGGCCCAGCTCATGCGCGTACTGGCCGCCGGTGATGGCGGCCTGCAGGGCACGCTCGCCGTGGCGCTCGGCATAGGCCCTCAGATGGCGCTCGTCCTCGGCGGTGGGTGGCCAATGCGGCGGCACCAGGAAGCCGGCCAGCTCGTCATAGCCGGGGTTGGCCGGCAGGGGCGCGTGGAAATCGTGGAAATTGCGGTTCAGGTCCACACCCTCCTGGGTGACGCGGCGCCACCAGGAGAAGCCATGCGGGTTGAGCGCATGGATGTAGAGCACCGCCAGGCCGCTGGCCGCCACCGTGGCGCGCCAGCCATCGTCCTGCAGCAGGGCCACTTGCACGCCGGAGCCGCAAAAGCCCTCCACGCCATGGCAGGCGCTGCTGATGATCAGCAGGCCGGCTGCGTCGGCCGGGCCCTGCAGCACCACGTCCATCGCCAGGCGTTCGCCATCGCGGCCCAGCAGCGGGTGCAGATGGGCCTCGTTGTCCAGCCCCGCAGCGTCGACGGCGGCCAGGAACTTGTCGCGCGCCTCGGCGTAGCTCTGCGCGAAGCAGCGGGCGGCGGCGCTCATGGCCTCGGGCTGTTGAGCCAGGCCTCGGCCATGCGCACCCACAGGCTGCCGCCCAGCGGGATCAGCTCGTCATTGAAGTCGTAGCTGGGGTTGTGCAGCATGCAGGGGCCCAGGCCATGGCCGCCGATGCGGTGCTTGCCGTCGCCGTTGCCGATCAGGAAATAGCAGCCGGGCTTTTCCAGCAGGTAGTAGCTGAAGTCCTCGGCGCCCATGGTGGGCTCGAACTCCTGCACATTCTCCGTGCCCACCAGGTCTTCCAGCACGCCGCGCGCGAAGGCGGTTTCCTTGGGGTGGTTGATGGTGGGCGGGTAGTTGCGCCTGAACTCGAACTCCACCTGGGTCTCGAAGGCCTCGCCGATGGCGCGCGCCACTTGCTGCATGCGCTGCTCGATCAGGTCCAGCACCTCCAGCGTGAAGGTGCGCACCGTGCCCTGGATCTCGCAGCTGTCGGGGATCACATTGGTGGCCTCGCCGGCATGGATCATGGTCACCGAGATCACGCCCGCATCGATGGGCCGCTTGTTGCGCGTGATGATGGTCTGGAAGCCCTGCACCATCTGGCAGGCCACCGGCACCGGATCCACGCCCAGGTGCGGCATCGCGCCATGGCCGCCCTTGCCACGGATGGTGATCTTGAACTCGTTGCTGGACGCGAACACCGGGCCCGACTTGATGGCGAACTGGCCGGCCGCCATGCCCGGCCAGTTGTGCGCGCCGAACATGGCCTCCATCGGGAACTTCTCGAACAGGCCGTCCTTGATCATCTCGCGCGCACCGCCGCCGCCTTCCTCGGCGGGCTGGAACACCAGGTAGACGGTGCCGTCGAAATTGCGGTGGGTGGCAAGGTGCTTGGCGGCGGCCAGCAGCATCGCGGTATGGCCGTCATGGCCGCAGGCGTGCATCTTGCCGTGGTAGACGCTGGCATGCTCGAACTGGTTGTGCTCGGTCATGGGCAGGGCGTCGATGTCGGCGCGCAGGCCCACGGCGCGCGTGCTCGTGCCGTTCTTGACGATGCCCACCACGCCGGTCTTGCCCAGGCCGCGATGCACCGGGATGCCCCACGCGGTGAGCGTGTCGGCGATCAGGTCCGAGGTGCGCTCTTCCTTGAAGCAGAGTTCGGGATGGGCATGGATGTCTCGTCGCAGTTTGACGATGGCCGGCGCGTCAGCCAGGATGGGGTCGATGAGCTTCATGGCGGGCACTCCAAATGGGTCGGCGCGCCAGCCATGCTTGCATGGGCTGGGCGCGCCTGGTGCGAACGAGTTTACCGCTCAGCGCTTGACCTTGCCGTCGCCGGTGAGCATGGAGAGCTCGACGAAATTCGAGGCCACATGCTTGCCCGGCGCGAACTTCAGCGTGAAGCCGCCCGGGTTGTAGTTCTGCAGGCCCTCCAGCGCTGCCACCAGGCTGTCGCGGCTCAGCCGGCCCATGCGGCGCAGGCCCTCGCACATCACCTTGGCGGCCAGGTAGCCCTCCATGCCGGTGTAGTTGGGGCGCATGCCGCCGCCGGCGCGCTGCACCGCGGCCTGGTACTCGGCCACCAGGCCGGTGGCCGGGCCGAAGGGGTAGGGCACGACCTGGCTCACCACCACGCCGGCGGCGTCCTTGCCCAGCTCATCCGAGAGCGCCTGGGTGCCGACGAAGGAGACGTTGTAGAACAGACCGCCGAAGCCGGCCCTGCGGGCCTCGCGGATGAAGGCGGCGCAGCTCTTGTAGGCGCTCACCAGCACGATGGCCTCGGGCTCGGCGGCGGCCAGTTCGCGCGCCGCCTTGGCCACGTCCACGCTGTTGCGTTCCACCGTGGCGATGCCCACCGGCAACAAGGCATGACCCTTGAGCGCACGCTGCACCCCCTCCAGCCCGGCGCGGCCATAGGCGTCGTTCTGGTGGAACACCGCCAGCTTGTTCATGCCCAGCTGGATGAACTGCTTGACGATCAGCGCGGTCTCGTCGAAGTAGGAGGCGCGCAAATGGAACACCCAGCGGCTGGCCGGCTCGCGCAGGGCCTCGGCGCCGGAGAGCGGGGCGAAGAACGGGATCTTGTGCTGGTTCACCAGCGGCAGGGCCGCCAGCGCGGTGGGCGTGCCCACATAGCCGAACAGCGCAAACACCTCTTCCTCGATGAACTTCTCGGTATTGGCCTTGCAGCGCTCGGGCTCGTAGCCATCGTCCAGGGTCTTGAGCTCGACGGCCATGCCGTTGATGCCGCCCGCCGCGTTGATGGCGTCGAACTGCAGCCTGGCGCCGGCCTGCATCTGCAGGCCCAGCTGGGCGGCGGCGCCCGTCAGCGGGGCCGACTGGCCCAGCACGATGCGGCGGCGCTCTTGCGCGCGTAAGCAGGCAGGGCTGCCCAATACGGCCAGGGCGGCCAGACCGGTGAGGCAATGGCGTCGATGCAAGAAGGGCTCCGGGTGGGTGCTTCGAGCGGGCAAGGGTAGCCGCAGATCCCTGGGGCGCGCCCGGCTGTTGGGGTGTCGCAAGGCATGCGGGCCGGCACTGTGCAATAGTTCGCGGATGAATTCCGTCATCGCTGTCACCCCCTTGCCACAGAGCGGCGTCGTCAAGGGCGCCTGCCCGCACGATTGCCCCGATACCTGTGCCTTGCGCATCACCGTGGAAGACGGCCGCGTCACCAAGGTGCAGGGCCAGGCCGAGCATGGCTCCACCCATGGCGCGCTGTGCACCAAGGTCTCGCGCTACGCGGAGCGCAGCTACCACCCAGAGCGCGTGCTGCACCCGCTCAAGCGCGTCAGCGGCAAGCAGGAGGCGCCGCGTTTCGTGCGCGTCAGCTGGGCCGAGGCGCTGGGCGACATCGCCGCGCGGTTCAAGGCCATCGCGCACCCGCAGGCCATCCTGCCCTACAGCTATGCCGGCACCATGGGCCTGCTGCAGGGTGAGAGCATCGCGGCGCGCTTCTTCAACAAGCTGGGCGCCTCGCAGCTGGAACGCACCATCTGCGCCTCCGCCGGCGGCGCGGCGCTGGCGGCCACCTATGGGCACAAGGTGGGCATGCATCTGCGCTTCTTCGCCGAGAGCCGGCTGATCCTGATCTGGGGCAGCAATTCGATCGCCTCCAATCTGCACTTCTGGACCTTTGCCAACCAGGCCAAGCGCGCCGGCGCCAAGCTGATCTGCATCGACCCGCGCAAGACCGAGACGGCCGACAAATGCCATCAGCACATCGCCCTGCTGCCGGGTACCGACGGGGCGCTGGCGCTGGGCCTGATGCACGAGCTGATCGCGCATGACTGGCTGGACCACGACTACCTGGCCCGCCATGTGGACGGCTGGCAGGAGTTGCGCGAGCGCGCCCTGCAATGGCCGCCCGAGCGGGTGGCCGAGGTCTGCGGCATCACGGCCGCGGAGGTGCGCGGGCTGGCGCGCGACTACGGCACCATCGCGCCGGCCGCGATCCGCCTCAACTACGGCATGCAGCGCGTGCGCGGCGGCGGCAATGCGGTGCGCTTGATCGCGCTGCTGCCCTGCCTGACCGGCGCCTGGCGCCAGCGCGCCGGCGGCCTGCTGCTCTCCAGCTCGGGCTGGTTCGCGCCGCACAAGAACGTCGATGCGCTGGAGCTGCCCCAGCTGCGCGCCGGCCGGCCGTCGCGGCTGATTAATATGAGCACCATCGGCGACGCGCTGCTGCGCGAGGCCGGGCCGGAGTTCGGCCCCAAGGTCGAGGCGCTGATCGTCTACAACAGCAACCCTGTGGCGGTGGCGCCCGAATCGCCCAAGGTCGTGCGGGGCTTCCAGCGCGCCGACCTGTTCACCGTGGTGCTGGAGCATTTCATGACCGACACGGCCGACCTGGCCGACTATGTGCTGCCCGCCACCACCCAGCTGGAGCACCTGGACCTGCACACCAGCTATGGCCATACCGATGTGCTGATCAACGAGCCGGCGATCGCGCCGCTGGGCGAGGCCAAGTCCAACACCCAGATCTTCCGCGAGCTGGCCGCCGCCATGGGCTTCACCGACGCCTGCTTTGCCGACACCGACGAGCAGCTGGCGCGCCAGGCCTTCCGCGACAGTGTCGACTTTGAGGCCCTGCGCGCCCAGGGCTGGTGGAGCCTGCCGCTGGCCGAGGCGCCTTTCGCCGAGGGTCAGTTCTTGACCCCCAACGGCCGGGCCCAGGCCGGCGGGGCGGATTTCGTGCCCAACTACGAGAGTGCGCGCTCGGCGCCGGCGCTGGCGGCGCGCTATCCGCTGGCGATGATCTCGCCGCCGGCGCGCAACTTCCTCAATTCCAGCTTCGTGAACGTGAAGAGCCTGCGCGACATCGAGGGCGAGCCGCTGCTGGAGATGCATGCCGACGACGCGGCGGCGCGCGGCCTGGCCGATGGCACCATGGTGCGCGCCTTCAACGACCGCGGCAGCTATCTGTGCCGGCTGGCGGTGAGCGCGCGCGCACGCCCCGGCGTGGTCAACGGCCTGGGCGTGTGGTGGCGCAAGCTGGGTGCGGGCGGCAGCAATGTCAACGAGGTGACGCACCAGGGCCTGACCGATATGGGCCATGCCCCGGTGTTCTACGACTGCCTGGTCGAGGTGGCCGCCGCGTGAGGCGGGGGCTGCTGGCGCTGGCCGCCGCGGCCGCGATGGCGCTGCTGAGCGGCTGCGCCGAGCTGGGCTATCTGAGCCATTCGGTGGCGGGCCATCTGCGCCTGGTCAATGCCGCCAGGCCGGTGGACGAGTGGCTGGCCCAGCCCGAGCTCCAGCCCGCGTTGCGCGAGCGCCTGCGCTTGAGCCAGCGCATGCGCGAGTTCTCGGTGCGCGAGCTCAAGCTGCCCGACAACAACAGCTACCGCCGCTATGCGGAGCTGGGCCGCAGCGCTGCGGTCTGGAATGTGGTGGCCACGCCCGAGTTCAGCCTCAACCTGCAGACCTGGTGCTTTCCCCTCATGGGCTGCGTGGGCTATCGCGGCTATTTCGAGCAGGCCGAGGCCGAGGCCTTTGCGGCGCCGCTGCGCGCGCAGGGCCTGGAGGTCAGCGTGTACGGCGTGCCGGCCTATTCGACCCTGGGCTGGAGCAGCTGGCTGGGCGGCGATCCCCTGCTGAACACCTTCATCGCCTATGCCGAGGGCGAGCTGGCGCGCATGATCTTCCATGAGCTGGCGCATCAGGTGGCCTATGCCAAGGACGACACGGTCTTCAACGAGAGCTTTGCCGGCGCGGTGGAGCGCCTGGGCGCCGAGGCCTGGCTGCGCCAGCAGGGCTCGGCGGCGGCCTTGCAGATCTATCGCCAGGGCGATGCAAGGCGGCGCGACTTTCTGTCGCTGAACCTGCGCTACCGCGAGCGGCTGGCCCAGCTCTATGCCGGCGCGCAGGATGACGCGGCCAAGCGCGCCGCCAAGCAGGCCCTGTTCGCCGCGCTGCGCGCCGACTACGAGCAGCTCAAGCGCGAGGCCTGGGGCGGCTACGCGGGCTACGACGGCTGGTATGCGCGCGCCAACAACGCCAGCCTGGCGGTGCTGGGCGCCTACAACGAGCTCACGCCGCAGTTCGAGCGCCTGCATGCCAGGCTGGACGGCGACTGGCCGCGCTTCTATGCCGAGGTGCGGCGCCTGGCGGCGCTGCCCAAGCCGCAGCGTCGCTTAGAGTTGCAGGCATTGTCAGAACAAGGAGCCACCGATGGCCGACATCCGCATCCACCGTGAACATGCCCTGGGCCTGAAGAAGGCGCGCGAAATTGCCTGGGCCTGGGCCGAGCAGGTGGAGGACAAGTTCGACATGGAATGCACGGTGCTGGAGGGCGAGACCAGCGACACGGTGGAGTTCACGCGCTCGGGCGTGAAGGGCGAGCTGATCGTGGCGGCCGATCATTTCGATCTGCATGCCAGGCTGGGCCTGCTGCTGGGCGCCTTCAAGTCCACCATCGAGGGCGAGATCCAGAAGGAGCTGGACCAGTTGCTGGCCAGTGCCGCTGCCAAGAAGGCGGCGGGCAAGAAAAAGCCGGCCTGAGCAGGCCGGCCTGGCGCGCACGGCGGGGCTTTACTGCAGCGATTCGATCAGGTCGATGTACTGCTGCTTGGCCTCGTCGGCCGCGGTGCCCTTGAGGGCGGCCCAGGCGTCGTACTTGGCGCGGCCCACCATGTCGGTGAAGCCGGGACGCGAGCCCTCCACGTCGCCGCTGCTGCCCTGCTTGTAGAGCGCGTAGAGCTTCAGCAGGGTCATGTTGTCGGGGCGCTCGGGCAGTTGTTTGGATGCTGCAACAGCGGCTTCGAATTGCTCATTCAGGCTCATCATGGCTCCTCAGTACTGGTGACAATCGGTATGGACGCAGCGGATGTTAACCAGCATGGTCTGGTGCGCAAACTCTAGAAGCAAGAAGCAACAGGAGAACAAATTGGCACTGGCCGCACAACGCATGTCCAAGGTGGACACCGCCTGGTTGCGCATGGACACCGAGGCGAATCTGATGATGATCGTCGGCGTGTGGTTCATCCGCCCCGGCATCACGCTGGAAGCCCTGCGCCAGCGCGTGGAGGAGCGCCTGCTGCAGTACACCCGCTTCCGCCAGAAGGTGGTGGAAGACACGCTCGGCGCCCAATGGGTGGACGACGAAGACTTCGACATCCGCCAGCATGTGCTGACCACCACCCTCACGCCCGCCAAGGGGCAGACACGGCAGGCGGCGCTGCAGGAGCGCGTGGGCGAGCTGGCGGCCGAGCCGCTGGATCACCGCCGGCCGCTGTGGCAGTTCCAGCTGGTCGAGGACATGGACGGCGGCAGCGCCCTGATCGCGCGCATCCACCATTGCATCGCCGACGGCATCGCCTTGATTGCCGTCATGCTCTCAATCACCGATGGCGGCAAGCCGCCACCCAAGCGCAAGCAGCAGCCGCGCGACGACCAGGACTGGCTCACCGACGCCCTGCTCAAGCCCATCAGCGACCTGACCATCAAGGCGATCGGCGTGGCCGGCGCGGGCATGGCCAAGTCGGTGGACATGGTGATGCAGCAGGAACATCCGCTCGACAGTTCGCTGCATGCGGCGCGCATGGGCTACCAGGCGGTCAGCGATGTGGCGGCCTTTGCGCTCATGAGCGACGACTCGCACACCCGTCTCAAGGGCAAGCCCGGCACCCACAAGCGCGTGGCCTGGGACGACGCCCTGCCGCTGGACGCGGTGAAGGCGGTGGGCAAGGCGCTCAATTGCTCGATCAACGATGTGCTCTTGTCCTGCGTGGCGGGCGCGATCGGTCGCTACCTGATCGACAAGGGCGACGATGTGACGGGGCAGGAGATCCGCGCCATGGTGCCGGTGAATCTGCGGCCGCTGGAGAAGGCCTATCAGCTGGGCAACCGCTTCGGCCTGGTGCCGCTGGTGCTGCCGATCGGCATCGAGAATCCGGTGGAGCGGCTCTACGCGGTGCGCACACGCATGCAGGAGCTGAAGGGCAGCTTCCAGCCCATCATGGCCTTCGGCCTCTTGAGCGTGGCCGGCCTGCTGATCAAGCCGGTGCAGCACGCGATGCTGAACATCTTTGCCAAGAAGGCCACCGCGGTGATGACCAATGTGCCCGGCCCGGCCGAGGCGCTGAAGTTCTGCGGCTCGACGGTGGAGCGGGTGATGTTCTGGGTGCCGCAGTCGGGCGATATCGGCATGGGCGTCAGCATCCTCACCTATGCCGGCCATGTGCAGTTCGGCCTCATCACCGACAGCAAGCTCTGCCCCGATCCCGAGGCCATCATCGAGCGCTTTGCGCCCGAGTTCAACAAGCTGCTACTCCTCGCCCTGATGCTGCCCTGGGGCGAGGAGGCCTGAGCTTCTTACTTGCCGTTCTTGGCCGCTTCGGCGGCCAGGTTGGGCTTGATATTGGGCTTGATATTCGGGCGGCCGGCGGCGGTCGGGTTGGCCGACATCACGCGCGCCGGGTCCACGCTGGCCAGGTAGGTGTTGTACTGCGAGTCCGAGCAGCCCACGACCTTGCCGTTGTGCTTCTCGCCGCGATAGTCACCCTTCTTGTAGACGAACTGGTACTCGTTCGACGCCGTGGCCTCGGCCACCGGGCTGTACTTGGCGGCGCACTCGGCGCGCAGGGCGTTGGCTTCCTGGTTGCTGGCCCAGGAGGCAGCGGCCAGAGGAGCCAGGATCAGGGCAATCAGGGTGCGCTTCATATTCAACCTTGTCTCGCGGTGAGTGAACGGGATGCCGTTGCATTGAGGCCCGGCACATGGCGCGTAGCTTAGCCCCGCAGCCAGCGGATTGCCATCCGTGACTGCGGGGGTGGATCGCGAGATCAGTCGGGTGAAAACGTGAATTAATGCGCTTGCGTCAAACGCCTGCTTGCTGCAGTTCAGAGTGGCGTCTTCATGGGCAGGCCCATTTCCAGGTCAGCCCAATTCAGTTCGCCGGCCTGGCGCGCGCGCTGCAGTTCGCGGATCACCAGGGCACGCTCCTGGGCGGGGCTGCTACGGCCCGCGGCCGACGGCGCTTCGCGCAACATGCGGGCCGGGTCGAACATGCTCTTGTATTCGCTGTACTCGGCATCGCTGCAGGGCGAGTATTCGTAGTTCGGGTTGTCGTAGTCGGTGGCTTCGGTATTCATATAGCCGCGCGGCCTGGGGGCATCGGGCCGGGTGCCGGCGTGCTTGCTGATCGCGCAATCGACTCGTTGCCTGGCCTCGATGGCGGCGTCGGAACTGGTGCTGCTGCCTGTGCCGGTCTGTGCCATGGCGCTGCCGGCCAGCAAGATCATGAGAACGATGGGCTTCATTTGCGGCTCCCCGTACTGCTGGAGGGTGGGTCCGCAAGCGCCGCTCGGGGCGCCGGCAAAGAGCGAGGGGGCTCAGGGATTGCTGCCTGGCTCGATCGAGCTGTGCGTGCCCTGTGGGCCAGCAGCCCCGGGTAGGGGTCGCATGGCGTTACAAGCGCTTGAGGGTGATCAAGGTTAGCGCCGCGCCCGGCCAATTGCTACGGGGCCGCCCTCGTCCGGGATCTTCAGACTAGGGACTGGCCCTCGCTCAGTCCTCCAGCTCCTCGCGCGCCAGTTCCACATCCAGGCATTCCATCGCATCCATGGGGGTGCAGGCGGCGGCGTCGGCATAGAGGGCCTCGGCCTGCTTCATGCGCTTGTCGCCCTCCAGCATGATGAGGCCGTTGGCGCGCTCGATCATCGCAATCGCGCTGCTCGGGTTGAGCTTGAGGGCCTGCTCGAACATCTTCAGGCCGGTGGCGGTATCGGCGCCCTGGGTCCTACCCAGCAGCTTGCCCACCTTGTCGATCACCTCGGCATGGAAGGCGCCGAGGGCGATGTGCGCGTCGGCGTGCTTGGGTTGCAGCTCGATGGCCTTCTCCAGCGCGTTCTTGACCTTGCTGCCCAGGCCCTGCGCCAGCGCCTTGGCCACGCTGATGCCCTGGCCATAGCGGCCGATGGCATAGGCCTGCCAGTAATAGGCATTCGGGTTCTTGGGCTCGGTGCCCTGCTGAATGTCAGCGCGCTCGGCCACTTCCAGGAACATCTCGAGCTTGGTCTTTTCCTTCTTCTCCAGATAGTTGGCGTAGATGGCCTGGGCCTTGTTGGCCACCGTGATGCCGGCACCTTCCGCGGCGATGCCGGCTTCATAGGCGTTCTGGAACTCGCCCGCGTGGAAGTGGATCCAGGCCTGCACCACGGCCGCATCCTTGGGCCAGGGCTCGGCATCGCCGGCATGCAGGCGTGCCCAATGCTTCTTCAGCGACGCCGCGTCGTAGATGAAGGCGGCGTTGTCGTAGGGAAATGCAGTCCACTTGGCCATGGGTCGTCTCCTTCAGGATTGTTGGTATGAGTCGGCGAGTGCAAACAGATGCTCGCGTGAGGCCGGCTCCAGATAGGGCAGCAGCAGGCTCAGCACATGGAAGGCGCCGCGCATCAGCGCCGCGCCGGCACGCTCGGGTTCCAGCGCATGGCGCGGGTCGCGCACATATTCGTAGCTGAGCCAGTAGCTCAGCAGCACCACCATGGAGTTGGCGGCGGGGCCGGCCTCGCGCGCATCCATGCGCAGCGCGCCGCCATGCTGCAGGCCGGCCAGCACGGTGCGCATGGCCTGACCCTTGTGCTGCAGCACGCTCTGGAAATGCGTCTCGAGCTTGCGGTTCTTGGAGAGCAGGTCGTTGAGGTCGCGGTAGAGGAAGCGGTGCTTCCAGATCAGCTCGATCAACATGTGGAAGAACAGCCAGGCGTCTTCCACATTGCGCACGTTGTCGGCGGCGCTCAGCAACTCCTCCAGTTCGCGCTCGTAGCGCATGAAGAGCGCATTGATGAGCTCGTCCTTGGCCGGGTAGTGGTAGTAGAGATTGCCCGGGCTGATGTTGAGCTCGGCCGAGATCAGCGTGGTGGATACATTGGGTTCACCGAAGCGGTTGAACAGGTCCAGCGTGACTTCGAGGATGCGTTCCGCGGTGCGGCGCGGCTTCTTGGTGGCCATGGGCGGGTGATCTCCTGCGCCGATTCTGGCATCAGTTCAGCCGCGCTCTCCAGGGATTTGGCCAAGGCCCAGCAGGAAAAGAGCGGCCTCCCTACAATCGCCGCCCATGCATGCCAGCCCCCCAGCCCTGCCCGCGGGCGTTCCCGCGATCCGTTTTGACCAGGTCAGCAAGACCTACCGAGGGGGCCAGGTCCGCGCCCTGGACAGCGTCTCCTTCGACATCCAGCAGGGCGAGTTCTTCGGCCTGCTGGGCCCGAACGGCGCCGGCAAGACCAGCCTGATCAGCATCCTGGCCGGGCTCTCGCAGGCCAGCGGCGGCAGCGTCTCGGTGCATGGCCACGACGTGGTGCGCAACTACGCCGAGGCGCGCATGTCGCTGGGCATCGTGCCGCAGGAGCTGGTGTTCGACCCCTTCTTCTCGGTGCGCGAGGCGCTCGAGATCCAGAGCGGCTACTTCGGCGTGCGCAACAACGGCGCCTGGATCACCGAACTGCTGGAGTGCCTGGGCCTGGCCGACAAGGCAAAAGCCAATATGCGCCAGCTCTCGGGCGGCATGAAGCGCCGCGTGCTGGTGGCCCAGGCCCTGGTGCATCGCCCGCCGGTGATCGTGCTGGACGAGCCCACCGCCGGCGTGGACGTGGAACTGCGCCAGACCCTCTGGCAGTTCATCGCGCGCCTGAACCGCGAGGGCCATACGGTGCTGCTCACCACCCACTATCTGGAAGAGGCCGAGGCGCTGTGCCAGCGCATCGCCATGCTCAAGCTGGGCCGCATCGTGGCGCTGGACCGCACCTCCGACCTGCTGGCCGGCCGCGCCTCGACCATGTTGCGCTTCAAGACCGACGCGGCCCTGCCGCCGCAACTGGCTGCCCAGGCGCGTGTGACCGGGCGCATCGCCCAGATCAAGGCGCACGACGCGGCCGAGGTCGAGACCATCCTGGCCACCCTGCGCGCCGCGAACTGCCCGGTGGAAGACCTGGAGATCGGCCGGGCCGATCTGGAAGACGTGTTCCTGGAAATCATGCAAGGAGCTCAGGCATGAGCGCGATTCGACTGCAAGGCGCTCGCACGCTGTTCTACAAGGAGATCCTGCGCTTCTGGAAGGTCAGCTTCCAGACCGTGGCGGCGCCGGTGCTCACCGCCGTGCTGTACCTGCTGATCTTCGGCCATGTGCTGGAGAACCATGTCAAGGTCTACGGCTCGGTGGGCTACACCAGCTTCCTGATCCCCGGCCTGGTGATGATGAGCGTGCTGCAGAACAGCTTTGCCAACAGCAGCTCCAGCCTGATACAGAGCAAGATCACCGGCAATCTGGTGTTCCTCCTGGTCACGCCGCTGTCGCACTGGGCCTGGTTCGTGGCCTATGTCGGTGCCTCGGTGGTGCGCGGCCTGACGGTGGGCACGGGCGTGTTCATGGTGACGGTATGGTTCGGCCCGCCCAGCTTTGCCGAGCCCTGGTGGATCCTGGTGTTCGCGGCGCTGGGCGCGGGCATGCTGGGCGCGCTGGGCCTGATCGCCGGGCTCTGGGCCGAGAAGTTCGACCAGATGGCGGGCTTCCAGAACTTCATCATCATGCCCATGACCTTTCTCTCGGGCGTGTTCTATTCGGTGCACAGCCTGCCGGCCTTCTGGCAGGGCATCAGCCACCTGAATCCCTTTTTCTACATGATCGACGGCTTCCGGCGCGGCTTCTTCGGCGTCAGCGATGTCTCGCCCTGGATCTCGCTGGCCATCGTGGCCACCAGCTTTGTGGTGGTGTCAGGTATTGCCCTGGAGCTGCTGCGCCGGGGCTACAAAATCAGGGGTTAACCCAGGGCCCTTAGAATCCTCCCACCATGGCCGATCCCACCCCCGCCGAAGTTCAGCAATACATCGCCAACGGACTTGACTGCCAAGTGCTGCAAGTCGAGGGCGATGGCCGCCATTTCTTTGCCACCATCGTCTCCACCGAGTTCGAGGGGCTGAACCGGGTGCGCCGCCACCAGCGCGTCTACCAGGCGCTGGGCGAGCGCATGCGCGAGCAGATCCATGCGCTGTCGATGAAGACGCTCACGCCCGCCGAGCATGCGGCCGCGGCCGCCGAGCCGCAGCACCACCATCACTGAACACCCCATCCGCTGTTGAGGGCGGGTGGCTGTTGGTGCCACGTCTGTGAACCCGCTGCCGTCCGCTGAACCGAATTCAGATTCAAAGGACGACGCATCATGATCACGCTGGCACTCTCCAAGGGCCGCATCTTCGAAGAGACCCTGCCGCTGCTGAAGGCGGCCGGCATCGAGGTGCTGGAAGACCCGGAAACCTCGCGCAAGCTCATCCTCAGCACCAACCGCCCCGACGTGCGCGTGGTGCTGGTGCGTGCCACCGACGTGCCCACCTATGTGCAGTACGGCGGCGCCGATATCGGCGTGGCCGGCCGCGACGTGCTGATCGAGCATGGCGGCGCGGGCATGTACCAGCCGCTGGACCTGAACATCGCGCGCTGTCGCATGAGCGTGGCCACGCGCGACGATTTCGACTACGCCGCCGCGGTGAAGCAGGGTTCGCGCATCCGCGTGGCCACCAAGTACACCGAGATCGCGCGCCAGCACTTCGCCGACAAGGGCGTGCACGTGGACCTGATCAAGCTCTATGGTTCGATGGAGCTGGCGCCGCTGACCGGCCTGGCCGATGCCATCGTCGACCTGGTCTCCACCGGCAACACCCTGAAGGCGAACCGCCTGGTGGAGGTCGAGCACATCATGGACATCTCCTCGCGCCTGGTGGTTAACCAGGCCGCGCTCAAGCTCAAGCGCGAGCCGCTGCGCCAGATGATCGACGCCTTTGCCTCCGCCATCCCGGCCTGATCATCATGACGCTCAAGCTTCGCCAACTCAACACCGCGGCCGCCGACTTCGAGGCCGAGTTCCAGCGCGTGCTGCACTGGTCGGCCGAGACCGATGCCGCCATCGAGACCCGCGTGGCCGAGATCCTGGCCGATGTGCGTGGCCGTGGCGATGCCGCGGTGCTGGACTACACCGCCCGCTTCGACCAACTGAGCGCCGACAGCCTGAACGCGCTGGAGCTCACGCGCGAAGAACTGAAGGCCGCCTTCGACGCCATCAGCCCGGCCCAGCGCGCGGCCCTGACGGCCGCCGCCGCCCGGGTGCGCAGCTACCACGAGCGCCAGCTGGAGGCCTGCGGCCGCAGCTGGAGCTATCGCGACGAGGACGGCACCCTGCTGGGGCAAAAGGTGACCCCGCTGGACCGCGTGGGCATCTATGTGCCGGGCGGCAAGGCCGCCTATCCGAGCAGCGTGCTGATGAATGCCATTCCCGCCCAGGTGGCGGGTGTGCCCGAGATCGTCATGGTGGTGCCCACGCCCAGGGGCGAGAAGAACCCGCTGGTGCTGGCCGCCGCCTATGTGGCCGGCGTGCACCGCGCCTTCACCATCGGTGGCGCGCAGGCGGTGGCGGCGCTGGCCTATGGCACGGCCACGGTGCCGCGCGTGGACAAGATCACCGGCCCCGGCAACGCCTATGTGGCCAGCGCCAAGAAGCATGTGTTCGGCCAGGTCGGCATCGACATGATCGCCGGCCCCAGCGAGATCCTGGTGCTGGCCGACGGCACGACCCCGCCCGACTGGGTGGCGATGGACCTGTTCAGCCAGGCCGAGCATGACGAGCTGGCACAGAGCATCCTGCTCTGCCCCGACGCGGCCTATATCGAGCAGGTGCGGGCATCGATCGAACGACTCCTGCCGACCATGCCGCGCGCGGCCGTGATCCGCGCCTCGCTGGAAGGCCGCGGCGCGCTGATACAGACCCGCTCGATGGACGAGGCCTGCTCTTTATCAAACCGCATCGCACCCGAACACTTGGAGGTCAGCAGCGCCGAGCCGCACCGCTGGGAGCCGCTGCTGCGCCACGCCGGCGCGATCTTCCTGGGCGCCTACACCAGCGAAAGCTTGGGCGACTACTGCGCCGGTCCGAATCACGTGCTGCCCACCTCGGGCACGGCGCGCTTCTCCTCGCCGCTGGGCGTCTACGACTTTCAAAAGCGTTCGAGCCTGATCGAGGTGAGCGAGGCCGGGGCGCAGAAACTGGGCCCGATCGCGGCCGAGCTCGCCTATGGCGAGGGTCTGCAAGGCCATGCCCGGGCCGCTGAAATGCGATTGAAGCGCTAAGCATGAAATCACACGAAGTTCGTGTTGCACGAACTTCGTGTACCATCGCGCTCATGAAGAACGTCACCGTCACCATGGAAGACAGCGTGGCCGAATGGGCCCGGCTCGAAGCCGCGCGGCGCAATACCAGCGTGTCGCGCCTGGTGGGTGAGCTGCTGGCCGAGAAGATGCGGCATGACGACGCCTACGAGCGCGCCATGCAGGACTGGCTGCACCGCGAGCGCAGCTGGGCCTCGGCGGGCAAGACCTATCCCAAGCGGGGCGCGAAGTGAGCCCGGTGTTCGTGGACACCTCGGTGCTGATCCTCAGTGAGGACGGCGCCCACGAGGCCAAGCGCGAGCAGGTCATGGCCTGGCTCAAGCTGCTGTGGCAGCAGCGCTTGGGGCGTGTGTCGACCCAGGTGTTGAACGATTTCTACCGCCTCGTCACCACCCGCATCGAGCCGCCCATGCCCAACGGCGACGCGCGTGCCGAGGTGCGCCGCTACCAGCGCTGGCATCCCTGGGCGGTGGACCATGCGACGGTGGAAAGCGCCTGGTCGATTGAAAGCCGCTTCGGCCTGGCCTATCTGGACGCCCTGGTCGTGGCCGCCGCCAAGGCCCAGGGCTGCGAGTGGCTGCTGAGCCTGGAGCTGCCGCACGAGGCGCAGTTCGACAGCGTGCGCGTCATCAACCCCCTGCAATGCGGCCCCGAGCTGCTCACGGCCTGAACCCCATGGACGAACTCGACACTGCCCTGAACTGCCTGCGCGAGGACCTGCGCGCCACCAAGGCCTACCCGGTGCAGAGCGCCGCCGGGCTGGTGAAGCTGGACGTGATGGAGAACCCCTACCGCCTGTCCGAGGCCTTGCAGGCCGAGCTGGGCCGGCGCCTGGGCGCGGTGGCCATCAACCGCTATCCGGCCGAGCGCACGCGCGACCTGGCCGCCGCGCTGGCGGCGCATGCCGGCATGCCCGCGGGCTGCGCCATCACGCTGGGCAATGGCTCGGACGAGCTGATCGGCCTGCTCAGCATGGCGGTGAGCCGCCCCGGCGCGGTGGTGCTCGCGCCCCTGCCCAGCTTCGTGATGTACGAGATCTCGGCGCGCTACCAGGGCCTGAAGTTCGTCGGTGTGCCGCTGCACGCCGACTTCGAACTCGACGAGGCCGCGATGCTGGCCGCCATTGCCGAGCACCGGCCGGCGCTGATCTACCTGGCCTATCCCAACAACCCCACCGGCAACCAATGGGACGAGGGCGCGATCCGCCGCATCATCGCCGCCGCGCCCGGCCTGGTGGTGCTGGACGAGGCCTACCAGCCCTTCGCCGAGCGCGACGGCATGGCCCTGCTGCGCGAACACCCCAAGGTGCTGGTGATGCGCACCATGAGCAAGTTCGGCCTGGCCGGCGTGCGCATCGGCTACCTGATCGGCGCCGCGGCGCTGGTGAACGAGATCGAGAAGCTGCGCCCGCCCTTCAATGTGAGCGTGCTGAACGCCGAGGCCGGGCTGTTCGCGCTGGAGCATGCCGAGGTCTATGCCGAGCAGGCGCGGGCCTTGCGCGCCGAGCGCGAGCGCGTGCTGGCGGCCCTGCAGCTGCTGCCGGGCGTGCGGCCCTTTCCCAGCCAGGGCAATATGGTGCTGGCGCGCGTGGCCGATGCGGCCAAGACCTTCGAGGCCATGAAGGCGCGCGGCGTGCTGATCAAGAACGTGTCGGCCATGCACCCCTTGCTGGCCAACTGCCTGCGCATCACCATCGGTACCCCGGATGAAAATGCGGCCATGCTGGCCGCCCTGAAAGAGAGCCTGTCATGACTCGCGTCGCTGAAGTCACCCGCAACACCAAGGAAACCCAGATCCGCGTGCGCGTCAACCTGGACGGCACGGGCGAGGCCAAGCTCTCCACCGGCATCGGCTTCTTCGACCATATGCTGGACCAGATCGCCCGCCACGGCCTGATCGATCTGGAGGTCGACGCCAAGGGCGACCTGCACATCGACGGCCACCACACGGTGGAAGACGTGGGCATCACCCTGGGCCTGGCCGTGGCCCAGGCGATCGGCGACAAAAAGGGCATCACCCGCTACGGCCACAGCTATGTGCCGCTGGACGAGGCGCTCTCGCGCGTGGTGATCGATTTCTCCGGCCGGCCCGGCCTGGTGATGGACGTCAAGTTCACGGCCGGCGCGATCGGCGCCTTCGACACCCAGCTGACCCATGAATTCTTCCAGGGCTTTGTGAATCACGCGCTGGTGAGCCTGCATGTGGACAACCTCAAGGGCCACAATGCGCATCACCAATGCGAAACCATGTTCAAGGCCTTCGGCCGCGCGCTGCGCATGGCCGCCACGCTGGACCCCCGTTCGGCCGGCGTGATTCCGTCCACCAAGGGAAGCCTCTGAGATGACACGCACTGTTGCCGTCGTCGATTACGGCATGGGCAATCTGCGCTCGGTCTCGCAGGCCGTGCAGCATGTGGCGCAGGACTCCGGCCTGGCCGTGCTGATCACCGCCAATCCCGACGAGGTCTATGCCGCCGAGCGCGTGGTGCTGCCGGGCCAGGGCGCGATGCGCGACTGCATGCGCGAGCTGCAGGACTCCGGCCTCAAGGAGGCGGTGCTGCATGCCGCCGCCAACAAACCGCTGATGGGCGTGTGCGTGGGCATGCAGATGCTGCTGGACCACAGCGAGGAGCAGGACACGCCGGGCCTGGGCCTGATCCCGGGGCAGGTGAAGCGCTTCCAGCTGGAGGGCCGCCTGCAACCCGACGGCAGCCGCTACAAGGTGCCGCAGATGGGCTGGAACCGCGTGCGCCAGAGCCTGCCGCATCCGATCTGGGCCGGTGTGCCCGACGAATCCTGGTACTACTTCGTGCACAGCTACTACGCGCAACCGTCGGATGCCCGCCACAACGCCGGTGAGACCGATTACGGCTTGCGCTTTACCTGCGCGGTGGCCCGGGATAATATTTTTGCCACCCAATTCCATCCCGAGAAAAGTGCCGCGCTGGGGCTCGCCCTGTATCGCAACTTCCTGCACTGGAAGCCTTGAGGACGGCCTCGTCCTCGGCGGCCCGTTTTCTCTTCTCCCCAATCTCCCACCACCACCTGCAACTCGGCCATGCTGCTGATTCCTGCGATTGACCTGAAAGACGGTCGCTGTGTCCGCCTCCAACAGGGCGACATGAATGCCTCCACCACCTTTGGTGAAGACCCCGCCGCGATGGCGCGCCGCTGGCTGGATGCCGGCGCGCGCCGCCTGCATCTGGTGGACCTGAACGGGGCCTTCGCGGGCAAACCGGTCAATGAAGCGGCCATCAAGTCCATCCTGCGCGAGGTGGGCGACGAGATCCCGGTGCAGCTGGGTGGCGGCATCCGCGACCTCGACACCATCGAGCGCTACCTGGACGCGGGCATCTCCTACATCATCATCGGCACCGCCGCGGTGAAGAGCCCGGGCTTTCTGAAGGACGCCTGCTCGGCCTTCGGCGGCCACATCATCGTGGGCCTGGACGCCAAGGATGGCAAGGTGGCCACCGATGGCTGGAGCAAGCTGACCGGCCACGAGGTGGTGGACCTGGCCAAGAAGTTTGAGGACTACGGTGTCGAGGGCGTGATCTATACCGACATCGGCCGCGACGGCATGCTCAGCGGCATCAATATCGACGCCACCGTGAAGCTCGCGCAGGCGCTCAGCATCCCGGTGATCGCCTCGGGCGGGCTCTCCAATATGCAGGACATCGAGGCGCTCTGCGCGGTGGAGAGCTTCGGCGTCGAGGGCGTGATCTGCGGACGCGCCATCTACACCGGCGATCTGGACCTTGCTGCCGCCCAGGCTCGTGCCGACGCGCTGGCCGCACAGTGATGCTGGCCAAACGCATCATTCCCTGCCTGGACGTCACCGGCGGCCGCGTCGTCAAGGGCGTCAACTTCCTGGAACTGCGTGACGCCGGCGATCCGGTGGAAATCGCCGCGCGCTACAACGAGCAGGGCGCCGACGAGCTCACCTTTCTCGACATCACCGCCACCAGCGACGGGCGCGACCTGATCCTGCACATCATCGAGGCGGTGGCCTCCCAGGTCTTCATCCCGCTGACGGTGGGCGGTGGCGTGCGCGAGGTGGCCGATGTGCGGCGCCTGCTGAATGCCGGCGCCGACAAGGTCAGCTTCAATTCGGCGGCGGTGGCGCGGCCGGCGGTGATACGCGAGGCGAGCGAGAAATACGGCGCGCAGTGCATCGTCGTGGCCATCGACGCCAAGCGCCGCCAGGGCGACGAGATCGCCGCGCGCGGCGAGGGCTGGGATGTCTACACCCATGGCGGGCGCAAGAACATGGGCCTGGACGCGGTGGCCTGGGCGCGCCAGATGGCCGAGTACGGCGCCGGCGAGATCCTGCTCACCAGCATGGACCGCGACGGCACCAAGATCGGTTTCGACCTCGAACTCACCCGCGCCGTCAGCGATGCGGTGAGCGTGCCGGTGATCGCCTCGGGCGGCGTGGGCACGCTGGAGCATCTGGTGGACGGCATCAAGATCGGCGGTGCCGATGCGGTGCTGGCGGCCAGCATTTTTCATTACGGCCAGCACACCGTCGGCGAGGCCAAGGCCTTGATGGCGTCACGCGGCATCGAGGTCCGGCTGTGAGAGCCAAGCACCAACGCATTTTTGATTCCCCCCACGCCGAAGAGCCCCGCCGCAAGCCGGCCAAGCCCGTCACACCCGGCGCGCCGCGCAATGCCCCACGCGAGGTGCGCATCATCGGCGGCGACTGGAAGCGCTCCAAGCTGCCGGTGGCCGACAAGCCCGGCCTGCGCCCCACGCCCGACCGCGTGCGCGAGACCCTGTTCAACTGGCTGGGCCAGGACATGAGTGGCTGGCGCGTGCTGGATGCCTTTGCCGGCAGCGGCGCCTTGGGCTTCGAGGCCGCCTCGCGCGGCGCCGCCGATGTGCTGCTGCTGGAGCGCGATGCCGAGCTGGCCAAGAGCCTCAACGCCAGCCGCGCCCGCCTCAAGGCCGAGGCGCGCCTGCGCGTGGAATGCAGCGATGCGCTGAGCTGGATGGGGCGTTCGGCCCCCGGCCGCTTCGAGCTGGTGCTGCTGGACCCGCCCTTCCAGCAGGGCCTTGGCGAGCCGGCGCTGCGCGCTGCCGCGCCGCTGCTGGTGGCAGGCGGTTTTGTCTATGTCGAGTCGGCCGAGGCCGTCGTCGCGCCGCCCGAACTGGACCTGGAGCCCTGGCGCGAGGGGCGTGCCGGCGCGGTGCACTACGCGCTCTGGCGTCGCAAGGGATAATCCGCGCCATGACCTCCGTGACCGTCCTCACCGCCGTCTATCCCGGCACCTTCGATCCCATGACCCTGGGCCATGAGGACTTGATGCGCCGCGCCAGCCGGCTGTTCGAGCGGCTCATCATTGCGGTGGCGGCCGGCCATCACAAGCGCACCATGTTCACCATCGAGGAGCGCCTGGAGATCGCCAAGGAGCTGGCGGCCAAGTACCCGAACGTGGAGGTGATCCCCTTCCGCGGCCTGCTGCGCGACTTCGTGGTCCAGCATGGCGGCAAGGTGGTGGTGCGCGGCCTGCGCGCGGTGAGCGACTTCGAATACGAATTCCAGATGGCCGGCATGAACCGCAAGCTCATGCCCGAGGTCGAGACCGTCTTCCTCACGCCCAGCGACCAGTACCAGTTCATCTCCGGCACCTTTGTGCGCGAGATTGCCACCTTGGGCGGTGATGTCTCCCAGTTCGTGTCACCCTCGGTGCGCGAGCGCCTGCAGGAGCGCATCAGCAAGGGTCGACCGGAGTAACGCCATGGCTTTGATGATTACCGACGAGTGCATCAACTGCGATGTCTGCGAGCCGGAATGCCCCAACCATGCGATCTCGATGGGCGAGGAGTTCTACCAGATCGACCCCGACAAGTGCACCGAATGCGTGGGCCATTTCGATGAGCCGCAATGCGTGCAGCTCTGCCCGGTGGCCTGCATCCCGGTGAACCCGGCCCATGTGGAGAGCCGCGAGACCCTGATGCAGAAGTACCTGCGGCTGACGGCCGTCAGCGCATGAAGGCAAGCTGGTTGCTGGGCCTGGCGTGGGTGGGCATGCTGGCTCACGCGCAGGAGCCGCCGGCGGCCCTTCCTTTCAAGCTGGAGCCACTCGCTCCGGGCGTCTATGCCGCCATCGATCAGGGTGGGCGCGCGGGCGCGAATGCCGGCGTCATCATCGGCAGCGAGGCGATCGCCATCGTCGACAGCTTCTACCGCCCCGAGGCCACGCGGGCGCTGCTGGCCGAGGTGCGCAAGCTCAGCCCCTTGCCGCTGCGCTATCTGATCAACACCCACCACCATATCGACCATGTGGCCGGCAATGCCCAGTTGGTGGCCGCCGGTGCCCTCGTCATCGCGCATCGCAATGTGCAGGCCTGGCAGCACGGCGAGAACCTGCGCCTGCTGGGCGGCGAGGAGAAGGCCAGCGCCGCGGCGCGTGAGTTGCTCGCCACGCTGCCTCAGCCGCAGCTGAGCTACCAGCAGGCCCTGGAGCTGGAACTGGGCGGCCGCAAGCTGCTGCTGCGCCATTACCCGGGCCACACCGGTGGCGATACCGTGGTGGCCGTGCCGGATGCACAGCTGCTGTTCACCGGCGACCTGTTCTGGCGGCGCTCGATCCCCAATCTGATTGACGCGCGCAGCGGCGACTGGATCGCCACCCTCGAGCGCCTCATGCGCGGCCGTGCCCAGACGCGCTTCGTGCCCGGCCATGGCGAGGTGGGCGACAGTGCCGATGTGCAGGCCTTCCGCGCCTATCTGACGACCCTGCGCGAACTGGCCGGGCAGGCCTGGGCCCAGGGTCTGCGCGGCGAGGAGGCCCAGGCCCAGGTGCTCAAGGCCCTGACCGAGCGCTTTGGCGACTGGGCCTATTTCAAGGGCCTGGCGGCGGCCAATGTGCGCGACGCGCTGGCCGAGCAGGCCGGCAGCAAGCGCGTGCCGGCGCCCCTCGTCGAGCTCGACTGAACTTCCGGCACTGCGCGCGCCGCGGGCGCCTCGGCATGATGGCAGGCCGGCCGCCCTGGCCGGCTTCCTGGAGTGCCCCGATGCGTGCCCTGCTGCTTGCCCTTGCCCTGACCGCCGCCGCGGCCAGCCATGCCAGCCCCTACGAGGAACTCACGGCCGCGATCCGCGCCGGCGAAGCGGGCCGCGTGGCCGAGCTGCTGGCCAGCGGGGTCTCGGCCCAGGCCACCGACCAGCCGGCCCAGTCGGCGCCGCTGCTGATCGCGGCCTCGCGCGGCAAGCACGAGATTGCCGCGCAGCTGCTCGCGCATGGTGCCGCGCCCGATCCGCGTTATGCGGCTTACTACAACGCCAGCGCGCTGATGCTGGCCGTCAACAACCGCGACCTGCGCATGGCCGAGCTGCTGCTCAAGGGCGGTGCCGAGGTCAATCTGCTCGACAGCTTTGGCGACCCGGCGCTGAACTGGGCGATCTTCTACGGCGATCTGCCGCTGGTGAACCTGCTGCTGGCGCATGGCGCGCGCACCGATCTGGTGGGGCATGGCAATGCCGTCGAGGTGGCGATGCGGCGCGGCCACCAGGCCGTGCTGCTGCGCCTGCTGGAGCATCGCGGCGAGCGCCTGGCCCCGAGCCCGGCCATGCAGGCCCTGCTGCGCGCGCTGCAGGACGACGATGCCGCGGCGGTGCGCAAGGCGCTGGCCGCGGGGGCGGATGCGAACGGCCTGGACGAGACCCGCCGGCCCGTGCTGGCGCGCGCCGCGCGCGAAGGGCGTGCGCGGGCGCTGGCGGCCCTGCTGGATGCCGGCGCCGCGGTGGAGGCGCTGGACGGCATCGGCTTCTCGGCGCTGATGGAAGCCACGCGCGAGGGCCATCTCGCGATCGCCCAGGCCCTGCATGCGCGCGGTGCCAGGCTCGACCACCAGGCCAAGCCGCGCGGCCTGGCGATGAGCGCCCTGCACCTGGCGGCCGCCGGCGGCCACCTGGAGCTGATCCGTTGGCTGGCCGCGCAGGGTGCGCCACTGGAGGCCCAGGACAGCGAGGGCGCCACGCCACTCGCCTGGAGCCGCGGCGATGCCAACAAGGCCGCGTTCGAGCTGCTGCTGAGCCTGGGCGCCAAGCCCTTGCCGGCCGCCGGCTAGAGCCGCCAGCAGCGGCCATAGCCGGGCGCCGCCGGCCATGTGGCGGCGTCAGGCAAGACCTGGCCCTGTTGCTGCCGCCAGCGCCGCGCCAGCATCCAGCCGCCATGGCTCACCACCAGGCGGGCCTCGGCGGACTGCCAGCCGGCGGCGCGCGTCAGCAGGGCCTGCAGCGCTTCGCCGCCGCCCGGCGCGTGCGCGGCGAAGTCGGCAATCCAGGCATCCAGCGCCGCGGCGCCGATCTCGTCCCAGCGCCGCCCCTCCCAGCTGCCGAAGTCCAGCTCCAGCAGGGCGGCGTCGAGCCGGTGCTGCCAGCCCCAGCGGCGCAACCAGCGCCCCACGTCGGCGCAGCGCCGCAGCGGCGAGGTCCAGACCCGATGCGGCAGGCGCTCGCGCCTGGCGAGCGCCTGGATGCGGCGCGCCAGGCGTTTGCTGCGGCGCCAATGCACCGGCAGATCGCTGCCCGCGCCCACGCACAGGCCGGCCGCGCCCTCCGGCCTGGGATGGCGCCAGACGTGCATGTCACAAGGAAGCGCCGGGCCGCCCCAAGCTTCCTTGACCCCCTCGGGGGGCGGACGACGTACGTCGTCGGCCTGGGGGCGCTTAGAACACATTCCAGAGCGCCAGGAAGGCCAGCAGGCTCACCAGCTCCACCAGCTGCTGGGTGGCGCCGAGGTTGTCGCCGGTGTAGCCGCCCAGGCGCCGCTCCAGCCAGCTCTGCATCCACAGGCAGGCGGCCACCGCGGCCAGGCAGACCCCGGCCAGCACCGGCACCAGCTCGGGGCTGAGCCAGGCCGCGCCCAGGCTGGCCAGCAGCACCCATGCCAGGCAGATGGCAAGCCCCGGCCCCGTGATCTGGGTGGCCAGGGGCTTGGCCTTGGCATGCTCGGCGTCGCCGGCATAGGGCAGGGCATGCATCAGCCACACCGGCGCGGCGCGCGAGGCGATATGCGCCCACACCAGCACGATCAGCACGCCGTCGGGCGAGGCATCGGCCAGCGCGATCAGGCAGGCCGCCTTCAGGCCCAGCATCAGGATCAGCCCGAGCGCGCCATAGCTGCCGATGCGCGAGTCCTTCATGATCTGCAGCGCGCGCTCGCGGCTCACCGCACCGCCCAGGCCGTCGCAGCTGTCGGCCCAGCCGTCCTCGTGGAAACCGCCGGTCAGCCAGACGCTCGCGGCCATGCTCAGGCCCACGGCCACGCTGCTGGGCCAGATCCATTGCGCGGCGTAGAGCACCAGCGCGGCAAAGCCGCCCACCACCAGGCCGACGAGGGGGAAATAGCGCGCGCATTGCTGCAGCCACTGGGGCTCGAAGCCCACCCAGCGCGGGATCGGCACGCGCGTGAAGAACTGCAGGGCGATCAGGAACAGGCGCAATTGATGCAGCATCGTCGGGCGCTGCAAAGGCCTTGTTCAGCTCAGCGCGGGGGAGTTCAGAGGGAGGTCGATGATAAAGCCCAGGCCGGGCCCGGGCGCCTCGTCCAGCCGCACCGAACCGCCCAGGCGCTGGCACAGATTCATCACGATGTTGAGGCCCAGGCCGCGCCCGCCCGAGCCGCGCTGGCCGGTGTAGAAGGGCTCGAACACATGCGCGCGCTGCGCCGGCGCGAGGCCGCGCCCGTTGTCGCGCAGTTGCAGGCACAGGCGCTCGCCCTCGGCCTGCAGATGGATCGCGATGCGGCGCTCGCGCCGACCCTCGAAGGCATGGCTGACCGCGTTCAGCAGCAGGATCGAGACCAGCTGCGCCAGCAGACCCACCGCCATCACCGCGGGCACATGCTCCGGGCCGCTGATGTCGACCTGCACCTGCGCGTTCTTGAGCGCGGGCGCATGGGCGCGCACCAGCCTGCGCAGGTAGTCCGGCAGGTCCACCGCCTGCACCTGCAGATGGCTGCAGTCTTCGGCCAGAGTGCGGAAGTTGCAAAGCAGATCCGAGGCGCGCTGCAGATGGGTGTTGGCGAACTGCGCCGCCTGCAGCAGCTTGCCGGCCAGGGCCTGCAGTTCCTGGCGCGTCGGCCGCTCGCTGTTCAGCTTGCCCTGCAATTCCCGCGCGAATTCCTCCAGGCCGGAGGCCGCCGTCACCGCCACGCCCACCGGCGTGCTGACTTCATGGGCAAAGCCCGCCACCAGGCCGCCCAGACGGGCCAGGCGCTCCTGCTCGATCAGGCGTGCCTGCAGCAGCAATACCTCCTCGCCGCGCTCCTGCAGCATGCGTGCAAGTTCGGGGCGATCGGCTTGCGCTGCGCTCATGGGGCCACTCAGTTGTCCGGGTAGCGCTCGTAGATGCTGCGCACCAGATCCAGCCGGTCCAGCAGCATCTGCACCAGCTTGGGATCGAACTGCTTGCCGGCCTGCTCGCGCACATAGGCCAGGGCCTCGTCGAAATTCCAGGCCTCCTTGTAGCAGCGCTTGCTGACCAGCGCGTCCAGCACATCCGCCAGCGCGACGATGCGGCCCGCCACATTGATCTGTTCGCCCGCCAGGCCGCGCGGATAGCCCAGGCCGTCCCAGCGCTCGTGGTGCTCGTAGGCGATGGTGGCGCCCAGCTGCAGGATGCGCTTGTCGGACTTGCTGAGCAGCTCGAAGCCGATGCGGGCATGGGTCTGCATGACCTCCCATTCCTCGGCGTCGAGCTTGCCGGGCTTGTTGAGCACGCGGTCGGGGATGCCGATCTTGCCCACGTCGTGCAGCGGCGAGGCCTGGCGCATGAATTCGACGTCGCCCGCCGTCATGCCGACCGCCTCGGCCAGCAGGGCCGAGAGCTCGCCGACGCGCCGCACATGGGCGCCGGTTTCCTTGGAGCGCTTTTCCACCGCCTCGCCGATGATGTAGACGGTGGAGCGCTGGGTGTCCTGGATCTCCTCGCGCAGCAGCAGGCTTTCGTAGGTGATCGCCACATTGGCGCAGAAGATCTCCAGCAGCTCGCGCGCCTGCTCGTCCACCGGCTCGGAGAACACCATATAGAGCAGGCTCTCGTTGCCCGAGCTGGTGCGGTAGTAGCCGACGTAGCAAAGCTCCTCGAAGTAGCTCTGCTGCTCGATCAGGGCCTTGTCGAGCGCCTCGCGCACCTGGGCCGGCAGGCTCTCGACCTCCTGGTCCACCAGCAGGCGCGAATACTCGGAGGTGGCGGCCAGCACCTTGAGGCGGCCGTCCATGTGCGAGGCCGCATAGGCCGAGATGCGGCTGGCGCACAGGCCCTGGGCTTCGTAGCCCAGCAGATGCGCCACCTGCTCCAGCACGGCCGAGGCGAAGCGGCGCAGATTGTGCGAATCGTAGACGCGCGTGATTGCATCGATGGAGCGGCGCAGCGACTGGCGCGACTGCTCGATGATCATGATGTCGCGGTAGGAGCGCAGCGCCGAATAGAACACCGTGATCAGCTTGCGCTTGGTGAGCTCGGTCTTTTCCTTGTAGTCGTTGATGTCATAGGTCTTGATGACATGCTCTTCCGGCGCCTGGCCGGGCTGGCCGGTGCGCAGGACGATGCGCACAAAGCTGTTGCCCAGCTCTTCGCGGATATAGCGCGCCAGGTCCAGGCCGGCATGCTCGGACTCCATCACCACATCCAGCAGGATCAGCGCGATGTCGCCGCGCGACTGCAGGATCTCGCGGCCCTCGGCGGCGCTGTAGGCATCGAGGAACTGCAGGCGGCGGCCCGAGAACTCGAAATCCGCCATCACCAGCTGCGTGACCTGGTGCACGGCGGGATCGTCGTCGACGATCATCACCACCCAGGGATCGATGGGCTTGACTCTGCCGGTGGTCGCCTCTTCGGGCAGTTCATCGGCAAACACCAAGTCGGTCATTACGTGCCTCACTTTGCAGAGCCAGGCCCGATTATGGCCAGGGACCGGCCGAAGTAAACAGCAAGAACTGACAGGTAGGCGCGGCCCAGTTTGGCGCTCGCGCCGGCCCGGTTTTCAGGCCTGGCTGACCCCGGCCGAGGCAAAGCTGGCCATCTCGGCCAGCAGTTGGCAGGCCGACACCAGCAGGGGCCAGGCCAGCGCGGCGCCGGAGCCCTCGCCCAGGCGCAGGCCCAGGTCCAGCAGCGGTTCGGCCTGCAGGGCCTGCAGCATCAGCCGATGGCCGCTCTCGTTGGAGCAGTGCGAGAACACGCAGCGCTCCAGCACGGCGGGCGCCAGGCGCGCCGCCACCAGCACCGCGGCGCTGGCGATGAAGCCATCCACGACGATGACGCGGCGCTCCAGTGCCGCCTGCAGCACCGCGCCCACCATCATGGCGATCTCGAAGCCGCCGAAGGCGGCGAGGGCGGCGAGTGGCTCGCTGGCCTGCGCGTGGCGCTCCAGCACCTGGCCCAGCAGGGCGGTCTTGTGCGCCAGCTGGCCATCGTCAAGACCTGTCCCCCGGCCCACGCAGGCGCCGATCGGCTGGCCGGCCAGGCGCGCCAGCAGCAGGGCCGCGGCCGAGGTGTTGCCGATGCCCATCTCGCCCAGCAGCAGCGCATTGCCGGGGCGCTGACGCAGGAGGTTCTTGCCGGCGGCGATGGCGGTGGCGCATTGGTCCGCGCTCATCGCCGGCCCCATCAGCGCATCGGCCGTGCCGGCGGCGATCTTGGCGACCACCAGGCCCGGGCGGGGCGCGAACTCATGGCGCACGCCGGCGTCCACCACCGTCAGCGCCAGCCCATGCTGGCGCGCCAGCACGCTCACCGCCGCGCCGCCGGCGAGGAAGTTCTCCACCATCTGCCAGGTCACGTCTGAGGAGTAGGCCGAGACTCCGCGCGCCGCCAGGCCATGGTCGGCGGCGAACACCATCAGCTGCGGCTCCAGCAGCGCGGGCGTCTCGCTGCCCAGGATCAGGCCCAGCCTCAGCATCAGCGCTTCCAGCCGGCCCAGAGCGCCCAGCGGCTTGGTCTTTTGATCGATGCGGGTCTGCAGGCGCAGGGCCAGCGCGGCGTCGGCGAGGCTGGGAAGTTGCGGGATCAGGTCGCTCATGCGGATGGGACTCCAACAGTGGTTTGAATGGCCGCCAGCACCTGGGCCGCGCCGCGCTCGATGGCGGTGGGCCCGGGGCTGAGGATGTCGGCCGATTTGATTTCGATGAGCCGCGCGTCCAGCGCGGCAAAGCCATGGCGGGCCAGCACGCGGTCGGGCGCGAAGCGCTTGCCGCACCAGGAACCGAGGATGAGCTGAGGCGCTTGCGCCAGCACCTCCGCGTGCGTGACGATGCGCTGCCGGGCGAAGCCGGCCTTGGCGCGCTCGGCAAACACGTCGACGCCGCCGGCCAGCTGGATGATTTCGCTCACCCAGCCAATGCCGCAGATGAGCGGCTCGTCCCATTCCTCGAAGAACACGCGTGGCCGCCAGGGCAGGGCGGCGGCGGCCGCGGCGATGCGCGCCTGCGCCTGCTGCAGCGCCGCCACCAGCTGCTCGGCCTGCGCCTCGCGCCGCACCAGCGCGCCCAGGCTAAGCACCATGGCGTGGATGCCGGCCAGATCGCGCTGGTCGAAGCACAGCGTGGCCAGGCCGGCCGCCGCGCATTCATCCAGCAGGGGCTTCTGCAGGTCCGAGAAGCCGATCACCAGATCGGGCCGCACCGCCAGGATCTTCTCGATCTTCATGCTGGAAAAGCCGCTGATCTTGGGCTTTTGCGCGCGCGCCTCGGGCGGGTAGACGGTATAGCCCGAGATGCCGGCGATGTGGTCCTGCGCGCCCAGGCGGTAAAGCGTGTCCACCGCTTCGGTGGAGAGGCAGGCGATGCGTTGGGGGATGGTCATGCGGGTGGGGGCTGCAGCAGCTGCATCAGATAGTCGGGCTGGAAATGCCGGTCGATGAAATCGGCCAGGCCATCGAACACCGCGTCCAGCGTCTGCACCTCGGCGCCGAACAGCGCGCGCAGCAGGGCCGGCTGCTCGAACAGGCCATGGGCGTACAGGCCCAGCACGCTGCCCTGCTGCCAGCCCACCGCCGCGCCAGCGTCATCGCGTAGCGCCACCTGGGCCGGCGCCATGCTGGGGTGCTGCGCGGTGCGGCCATGGTGGATCTCGTAGCCCTGCACCGCCACGCCGTGTAGCGCCGCCCAGGGGCCCTGCAGATCGGCGGCGAACTGCAGCTGGGCCGGGCGCAGCAGCTTCTCGCGCTCGAACTGGGTCACCAGGGGCAAGAGGCCCAGGCCGGGCGCGTTGCCGTCGATCTGGTAGGGGTCCAGGAGGCTTTCGCCCAGCATCTGCAGGCCGCCGCAAATGCCCAGCAGGGGCTTGCCGGCGGCGGCATGGCGGGCGATCGCCTGGTCGAGCTGTTGCGCGCGCAACCAGGCCAGGTCGGCCGCCACCGCCTTGGAGCCGGGCAGGATGATCCAGTCCGCCGCCTCCAGCTGCGCCGGCTCGCGCGCCCAGCTCAGGCGCACGCCGGGCAGGCTGCGCAGGGGCTGGAACTCGTCGAGGTTGGACAGGCGCGGATAGGCCACCACAGCGATCTTCAGCCCGCTGCCGCTGGCGACGTCATCGAACACGCCGTCTTCCTCGGGCAGACCATGGCCGCGCCACATCGGCAGCACCGCCACCGTGGGCACGCCGGTGAGGGCCTGCAGCTGCGCCGGGCCGGGCGCCAGCAGGCTGGCATCGCCGCGGAAACGGTTCAGCACAAAGCCGCGTATCAGCGCGCGTTCATGCGCGGGCAGCAGCTGGTGCGTGCCGTAGAGATGGGCAAAGGCGCCGCCGCGGTCGATGTCGGTCACCAGCAGGCAGGCGGCGTTCACCTCCAGCGCGGTGCGCATATTGACGTAATCGCTGCTGTGCAGATTGATCTCGGCCGGCGAACCCGCGCCCTCGATCACCACCACATCGTTCTCGGCCATCAGCTCGTGCAGGGGCGGTCGGGCGCGCAGCCAGAGTTGCTCGCTGCGTTCGCGCCAGGGCATGTCGGTGAGCTGCCGGTCCACCTCGCCCAGCACGATCACCTGCGAGGCGGTGTCCTTCTCGGGCTTCAGCAGCACCGGGTTCATGCGCACCTCGGGCAGGCAGCGCGCGGCCAGGGCCTGGAAGTACTGGGCGCTGCCGATCTCGCCCATCGCCCCGTTCAGGCCGGGCACGACGCGGGCGTTGTTGCTCATGTTCTGCGCCTTGTAGGGCGCGACCCTGAGCCCCTGGCGCGCATACCAGCGGCATAGCGCGGTGGCGAGCCAGCTCTTGCCGGCATTGCTGGTGGTGCCCAGCACCATCACGGCCTTGGCGGTCATGGCATCAACTCCTTCAGGGCGAGGCGCAGCGCCTGCTGCGCCGCGGGGGATTGGGTGGAGACGCGCAGCCAGCCGGTCAGACCGAAGCTGCCGGCGTCGCGCAGCTTGATGCCGCGTGCGCGCAGCGCTGGCAGGGGCAGCTCGGCGGGTGGCAGGGTGAGCCAGAAATTGCTGCAGCTGGGGCGTTGCCGCCAGCCCAGCTCGGCCAGCAGCTCGCGCTGCGCGGCCCGCCATGCCAGCAGGCGCGCCCTGGCGTCGCGCAGATAGGCCTGCGTGGCGGGGCTGTGCCAATGGCTCAGGAGGGCGCAGCCCTCGCCGGAGAGCACCCAGCTGGGGGCCAGGTCTTGCATCGCTGATAACCAGCGGCCGCTGGCCGGTGCCAGCAGATAGCCTGCGCGCACCCCCGTCAGGCCCAGGGCCTTGTTGGGGCCCTGCAGGCGCCAGGCCTGCTCGGCCAGCGCCGGCGGCAGGCTCGTCTGCCCCTCCAGGCGCAGCGGCTCGTAGGCCTGGTCGATGGCCAGCTGCGCGGCCGAGGCCCGCAGGGCGGCGCCCAGCTGGGTCCAGTCATGCGTGTCCAGGCTGGCGCCGGTGGGGTTGCAGGGCTCGCAGACCCAGACCAGCGCCGGCCCGCTCAGGCCCGCCACTAGATCGGCCACCGAGGCATAGCCGCGCACCTGCAGGCCCAGGGCCAGGGCGGCGGCGGCATAGTCGCCATAGCCGGGCTGTGGCACCCAGACCTGGCACAGGCCGGCCAGCTGCGCCGCCAGGCTGAGCCGGCGTATCGCCTCGCTGCCGCCGGCGCTGGGCAGCACGCGCTCGGGCGCGAGGCCATGGGCGGCCGCCAGGGTCTCGCGCAGCGCCAGGTAATGCGGGTCGGGATAGCGGCCGCGCTCGGCGCCCAGCAGCGCGTCCAGCAGGGCCGGCGGCGGGCCCAGCGGGCTGGCATTGCTGGAGAAATCGTGCGGAATGGGCGGGCCGGAGTCGCTGCCGCCATGCATGGCTTGCCGCATCAGTGAAAACCTCCGCGCAGGGCGGCGGCGCCCAGCATCAACAGCAGGGCGGATCGCAGCATGCCGCGCAGGGTCAGGTCTTGCCCGCGCGCCATGTCGGCGGCCACGGGCGTGGCGCCGCTTGCGTTCAGGGCATAGACGCCCGGCTTGGCTAGGCGCAGGTTCAATCGCAGCGCCAGCGCCGCCATCGGCCAGCCGCTGTTGGGCGAGGGCGTGCGCGCGGCCTCGCGCACCAGCCTGGGCAGCAGGCGCCAGTGCCGGGCCAGCATGGCCAGCGCGCTGAGGCGGGCCGGCAGCCAGGAGAGCGCGTCGTCGGCGCGTGCCGCCCATTTGCCGGCCCATTCCCAGCGGCCGCGGTAGCCCCACATGGCATCGGCGGTATTGGCGAAGCGGTAGACCGCGGCGCCCGGCAGGCCGGCGATGGCAAACCAGAACAGCGGCGCCACCACCGAGTCGTTGAGGTTCTCGGCCAGGGATTCGAGCGCGGCCTCACGAACTTCGGCGGCGCTGAGCGCTAGCGTGTCGCGGCTCACCAGCCGGGCCAGGCGCGCGCGCCCCTCGGGCAGCGAGCGCTGCAGCGCCGCCTCCACCGCGTCGACCTCCTGGCTCAGCATGGACCAGGCCAGCAGGGGCTTGAGCAGCAGCGCCAGCGCGCCGGCACAGCCCAGCAGGGCCAGCGGCGAGCGCCAGGGCTGCAGCAGGCCGATCAGCCAGCCCTCCAGCGCGGCCGCCAGCAGGCCGACCACCAGCGCGCCCAGGCACCAGGCCAGCGCGCCCCCGATGAAGGCGGGCGCGGGCCGCAGGGCCGGCAGGCGCTGCGAAAAGAGGCCCAGATAGCGGCCCATGCCGACCACCGGATGGGCCCAGGCGGGCGGCTCGCCGAACAGGCGATCGACCAGCAGGGCGAGCAGCATCGCGAGCGGCAGGAGCGGGGCCATCTGCATCGAACAGTCAGTCTTCGATGCCGCGCTGCGCCGGCACGCCGGCCTTGAAGTGATGCTTGACCAGGGCCATCTCGGTGACGGTGTCGGCCAGGGCGATCAGCTCCTCGGGCGCGTTGCGGCCGGTCAGCAGCACATGTACATGGGCGGGGCGCTCGCGCAGGGCTTGCAGCACCGGCTCCAGCGGCAGCCAGCCATAGCGCAGCGGGTACATGATCTCGTCCAGCACGACGAGGAAATGCTCGCCCGCGCGTATCGTGCTTTCGGCGCGCGTCCAGCCGTCGCGCGCGAGTTGGGCCGAATGCTCGAGATCCTTGCTCTTCCAGCTGAAGCCGTCGCCCAGGCCCTCGATGGGCAGGCCCAGTTGCTCGAACATGCGGTGCTCGCCGAAGCGCGCGCTCGGCACCTTCATGAACTGGTAGATCTTCACCGCCTTGCCGCGACCATGGGCGCGCAGCGCCAGGCCGAAGGCGGCCGTGCTCTTGCCCTTGCCGTCGCCGGTGTGGACGATGACGAGGCCGCGGCGCTCCGCGCTGGGCTGGACGCGCTGGTAATCGACGGGTGGGGTTTCAATCTGCATGATGGCCCGCGGAGATAAAGAAGCGCGCGAGCGCCTCCGGGTTGGATGGGAAGTAATGGTGCACATAGCTGGCGCGCAGGCTGCCTTGGGCATACAGCGCCTCGGCCGTGCGGCCGCCATTGGGATTGCTGGCGCGCGCCAGCGGCAGCAGCGGCGTGTCCAGCGTCGAGTAGTGGAAGCTGTGGCCGCGCAGCGTGCCTTCGGGCCAGTCCAGCGCCTGCAGGCCCAGTGCGGCCAGGCGGGTCTGCATCTGCGCCCGGCCCGGCAGCAGGCCGGCCATGGGCTGGGCCCGGCCCTCGGCATCGCACAGCTCGTCCAGCAGGCACAGCATGCCGCCGCATTCGGCCAGCAGCGGCTTGCCGAGGGTCAGGTGTTGCGCCAGGCTGGCAAAGAAACCGGGTTGGGCGCGCAGCGCGGCGGCGTGCAGCTCGGGGTAGCCGCCCGGCAGCCAGAGCGCATCGCAGTCCGGCAGGGCCTCGCCGGCCAGCGGCGAGAAGGGCCGGAGCTCGGCGCCGAGCGCGCGCAGGCAATCGAGGTTGGCCGGGTAGATGAAGGAGAAGCAGGCGTCCTGTGCCAGCGCGATGCGGCGGCCGGCCAGCAGGGGCGGCACTGGCTCAGCGGACCGACCCGCAAACTCGACGCGAGGGAACTCGAAGCCGTCCACCAGGCCGGCCTCCCAGGCGTCGGCCCAGGCATCGAGCTGCGCATCCAGCCCGGGCAGTTCCAGCGCCTGCACCAGGCCCAGATGGCGTTCCGGCAGGGTCAGGTCTTGCTGGCGCGCGATCGCGGCCACCAGGGGCAGGGTGGGCGGCAGGCCCTCGGCCACCATGGCGCCATGGGCGGCGCTGCCGACGCGGTTGGCCACCACGCCGCAGAGCCGGATATCGCTGCGAAAGCCCTGCAGGCCCAGCGCCAGGGCCGCGAAGGTCTGGGCCATGGCGCTGGCATCCAGCACCGCCAGCACCGGCAGGCCGAAGGCGGCCGCCAGGTCGGCGCTGCTGGGCTTGCCGTCGAACAGGCCCATCACGCCCTCGACCAGGATCAGGTCGGCCTCCTCGGCGGCCTCGGCCAGCAGCTGCCGGCAATGCGCCAGCCCGCCCATGAAGAGATCGAGCTGGTAGACCGCATGGCCGCTGGCGCGCGCCAGCACCATCGGGTCCAGGTAGTCGGGGCCGGTCTTGAAGACGCGCACCTTGAGGCCGCGCCGGGCATGGGCGCGCGCGATCGCGGCGCTGACGCTGGTCTTGCCCGATCCCGAGGCCGGGGCGCTGATCATCAGCGCGGCGCAGCTGCGGCTCATCGCGTTGCCCTCTGAGACCCGCGCAGCGGCAGGATCTGCGCGCCGCCCTCGGCCGGCGGCCTGGGCGCGGGATCGAAGGGCAGGGCCAGCCAATGGCCGTCCAGCTGCACCAGGTGCAGGCGTTGCTCGAAGGCGGCCTGCAGGGCCTGGTGGCAGGCGGGCGTGCCGGGCGGGCCCAGGTGGCGCAGGCGCCCGCCCTGCATCACCGCCAGCTGATCGGCCTGCAGCGCCATATTGAGTTCGTGCAGCACGCTCAGCACCGCCACGCCCTGGCGCGCCAGCTCGCGCACGATCTGCAGCCAGTCGGCCTGGTGCGGCGGGTCCAGATGCGCCAGCGGCTCGTCCATCAGCAGCACCTGGGCCTCGACGGCGAGCGCGCGCGCCAGCAGCACGCGCTGGCGCTCGCCGCCCGAGAGGCGCGCCAGCGGGCGCTCGCGCCAATCCCAGCACTGCGTGCGGTGCATGGCGCGGGCCACGGCCTCGTGATCCTGCGCGCTGGGCGGGGCCAGCCAGGCCTGGTGCGGCAGGCGGCCCAGCATCACCACCTCGTAGGCGCTGAGTTCGTCGGCGCTGGCCTCGTTCTGGCCCAGCCAGGCGAGGGCGCGCGCGCGCGCGCGGGGCTCCCAGCGCTGCAGTTCGCGGCCCAGCAGATCGATGCGGGCGCGGGCCGGCAGCAGGCCGGCCAGCGCCCGCAGCAGGGTCGACTTGCCGGCGCCATTGGGCCCCACCACGGCCATCCAGCAGGCCGCGGGCAGGGCCAGCTCGATGTCGCGCAGGATCTCGGCGTCCTGCAGGCGCAGGCTCTGCAAGGCGGCGCTCATGGCCATATTCGTCGTCATTTCAGCTCCCCGACCTTGCCGCGATGCATCAGCAGCAGCAGATAGGCACCGCCCAGCATGGAGGTGACCACGCCCACCGGCAACTCCTGCGGCGCGATCAGCCAGCGCGCGGCGATGTCGGCGGCCAGCAGCAGGGCGCCGCCGGTGAGGGCCGACAGCAGCAGCAGCCAGCCATGCGTGCTGTGGGTGCGGCTGCGCACCAGGTGCGGCGCCACCAGGCCCACGAAGGCGATCAGCCCGGCCTGGGCCACGGCCGCGCCGGTGGCCAACGCCAGGGTGGCGATCAGGCTCAGCCGCACCAGCGGCAGGCGCACGCCCAGCGAGCGCGCGGTGGCCTCGCCCAGGGTCAGCGCGTCAAGTGCGCGGCTGGCGCCCAGCGCCACCAGCAGGCAGCCGAGCAGCACCGGCAGCAGGATCCACACCGAGGCCCAGCTGAGGAAGCCGGTGGTGCCCAGCATGAAGGCCTGCATGGGCCGCATGATGTCGGGCGTCATGATGGTGAGCAGGGCGGTGGCCGAGCCCAGCACCACGCCGACGATCACGCCGGCCAGCAGCAGGCGCATGGTCTGCTGCACGCCGCGCGCCAGCGTCAGCGTCAGCAGCACGGCGGCCACGGCGCCCAGAAAGGCCGCGCCGGTGAGGCCCAGCTTCATCGACCAGGCCGCCGTCGCCGGCGAGAGGCCCAGCAGCACCAGCAGCACCGCCACGCCCAGGCCGGCGCCCGCGGAGGCGCCGAGCAGATAGGGGTCGGCCAGCGGGTTGCGGAACAGGCCCTGCGCCACCGCGCCGGCCAGGCCCAGCAGGGCGCCTGCGGCCCAGGCGCCGGCCGAGCGCGGAAAGCGGATCTGCCAGAGTATCTGCTGCTGCACCGCGTCGCCGCCCTGCAGCATCTCCAGCGAGAAACCCGTGCTGCCCACCGCCACGCCCAGCAGGCTCAGCGCGCAGCTCAGCAGCAGCAGGCCCAGCAGCAGGTGCAGCGGCTTGGTGGCGTTCATTTCGGTGCGACCTCGCGCAGGCAGCGCGCCATGAACTTGGCGGCCTCGCCCATCCGGGGGCCAGGTCTTGCCATCAGCTCGGACTCCTGCGGCGGGAACACGCACAGGCGCTTGTCCTTCAGCGCGCGGATCTGGTTCCAGCCCGGGCGCTCAGCCAGCTTCACCGCATTGCGCTGCGCCACCATGATGAGCTGCGGATCGGCGCGCACCACGAATTCGGGGTTGAGCTTGGGGAAGGGCCCGAGCTCCTTGCCGACGATGTTGCGCGGCCCCAGGCGCGCCAGGGTCTCGCCGATGAAGGAGCTCTCGCCGGCGGCAAAGGGCGAGCTGTCGACCTCGTAGTAAACCGTCAGGCCGCGCGCGCTGGCCGGCACGCTGGCGGCTGCCTCGGCCATCTGGGCCTCGATCTGCTGCCAGACCTTCAGGGGTTCGGGCACCGCGAGCAGCTGCCCGACGCTTTGCAGCACGCGCTTCACGTCGGCATGGCTGCGCGTTTCCAGCACCACCACCTTGAGGCCCAGCGCGGCCAGGCGGTCCTGCACGCGCGAGCTGGGCGCCACCAGCACCACATCGGGCCGCAGCGCCACGATGCTCTCCACCTGGGTGTCGTCCAGGCCGCCGAGCTTGGGCAGCTTGTCCACCGCGGCGGGGTAGTTGGAATAGCGGTCCACGCCCACCAGGCGCTCGCAGGCACCCAGCGCGCAGACGGTCTCGGTCAGCGAGGGCAGCAGGCTGACGATGCGCTGCGGCGGCGCGGGCCATTGCTGCAGCAGGCCGCGATCGTCCTTCACGCTCACCGGTGCGGCGCCGGCCTGGGCGGCCAGCGCGAACAGCCAGACATGGAGCCAGGGCTTCATCTTCTTGATCATCAGGGCAACTCCGCTTCGACCGGCCGGCTCCAGGCCTGGCCGGCCACCATCAGGGTGAGGTCCGCGCAGCGCGCGGCAATGGCCTGGTTCAGCCGCCCCAGCTCGTCCACATAGTGGCGCACCGCGCTGGACAGCGGGCTGACGCCCCAGCCGACCTCGTTGGAGACGAACAGCACCGGCCCCTGCAGGCGCGGCAGCAGGGCCAGCAGGGCGGCCTGCTCGCGCTGCCAGCCCGGCAGGTCGGGCTCGGCCTCGAAGGGCATCAGCCAGTTGGTGAGCCACAGCGTCAGGCAGTCCACCACCACCAGATGGCCGGGCGCGTCGGCCGCGGCCAGCGCCCGGCTGAGGTGGCGCTGCTCCTCCAGCGTGGCGAAGCCGGCCGGCCGATCCGCGCGGTGGCGGGCGATGCGTGAGCGCATCTCCTCGTCATGCGCGGCGGCGGTGGCGAGCACGCTGACGCGGTGCGTGGCCGCGGCGCGCAGCCAGCGCAGCGCCAGGGCCTCGGCGTGGCGCGATTTGCCACTGCGCTGGCCGCCGACGATGAGCTGGTGCGCGGCCATCGTCGCTGCTTACAGCGTGGGGCTGTAGCGCAGGCCCACGAACAGGGTGCGCGGCGCCTGGGCAAAGCCACCCGCGGTCTGGTAGGCGCGGTTGAAGGCGTTGTCCAGATTCAGCTGCAGGCGCAGCTCGTTGCTGAGCTTGTATTGCGCGTCCAGATTGATCAGGCCATAGCCCGCCAGCGGCTTGGTGTTGGCGGCGTCGTCGTAACGCTTGCCCGAGGCTTGCAGGGCCGCGCCCAGCGCCCAGGCGCCCAGCGTCGTATCGGCGCGCAGGGTGCCGTACTCGCGGGCCCGGCGTGCCAGCAGCTTGTCGGTGCTCTTGTCCTTGGGCGCCTGCAGGTCCAGCGTGCCGGAGAGGCGCACTGGCCCGAGCTGCGTGCCCGCCGCCAGGCTGACGCCCTGCAGGCGCGCCTTGCTGACGTTGGCATAGCAGCCGAAGGCGCTCTGGCAGCTGCCGGCGGCGCCGAACACGATCAGGTCCTTGACGTGGTTGCGGTAGGCGGTGATGGAGGCCTCGTTCTGGCCCTCGTTGTACTTGAGGCCGAACTCGATATTGCGGCCATGCTCGGCCTCCAGCGGCTTGACGCCGGGCTTGCCGAGGTCGGGGCCGTAGACGCTGCCGCGCTGGTACAGCGAGGGCGCGCGGAAGGCCGTGCCGGCCGAGCCGACGACGCGCAGCGTGGGCGCGAGCAGCCAGCCCAGCGCCAGCGTGCCGGTGTTGACGCCGCCGAACTGGCTGTCCTGGTCGTGGCGGGCATGGGCTTGCAGGCTGAACGCGCCTTCGCTCATCAGCCAGCCCAGCGCCGCGGCATTTTGATGACGCTGATCCTCGCCGTGCAGGCTGGCCACCAGGCCGGTGTTTTCAAGCCGGTCTTCGCGACGCTCGAGGATGAAGTTGAGCTGGCGGTTCTTGGCGAACTCGTAGCTGCCGTTCAGCGCCAGATTGCGGATGCTCGTCTTGGTCAGGTAGGGCGAGGGCTTGGTCTCGTAGCGCTCGCTCGATTCGCCCAGGCTGGTCTGGGTCTGCAGGGCCGGCAGCCATTGCGCGCTCCAGCTCAGCTGCTTGGCCTCGGTGTCCTGGATGCTGTGGTCGTCGTTGAGGGGCTTGGACTTGGAGCTGTCGTACTGCGCATCGGCATGACTCTTCAAGGCGATGGCTTCGAGGCGATGCTCGGCGTTCAGCTGCGCGCCGACGCGGAACTTCACGTTGTGGCTGCGCCAGCCGTCGCGGTCGGGCACATAGCTGAAGCTGCCGGGCAGATCCAGGGTGGCGTTGAAGCCATCGCTGCGCTCGACGGCACCGCTGAGCGCGTAGTCGATGATGCCGGCCGTGCCGGTGATGCCGGCATCGGCCTTGCGCGTGCCGAGGCTGCCGAAGCCCAGACCCAGATCGGCCTGGGTCTTGCTGCCGCCCTTGCGGGTGATGATCTGCACTACGCCGCCGACGGCATCGGAGCCGTAGATCGCGCTGGCCGGGCCCGTCAGCACTTCCACGCGCTCGACCTGCGAGATCGGGATCGCCAGCCAGCTGGTGCCGCTGCTGGCCTGCGAGTCGACGCGCACGCCGTCGATCAGCACCACGGTGTGGCGGGTATCGGCGCCGCGCAGGAACAGCGAGGTGTTCAGCGCCGGGCCGCCGTTGCGCACCATCTCCACGCAACCGGCGTTGCGCAGCAGGTCGCCGATGCCGCCAAAGGCCTGGCGCTCGATGTCTTCACGCGTGATGACGGTGAAATCGGCCAGCACCTCGCTGAGCTTCATCGGCGAGCGGGTGGCGGTGACCACCACGGTGCCCAGCTTGTTGGGGCCGGCGCCGCCTTGGGCGAGCGCGGCGTGGGGGAGGATGGCCAGCGTGGCAGCGGCCAGGGCCAGCAGGGTACGGGCGTGGGTAGGCGCAGGCAGGGAAGCCGCGTGTGCGAAGGAAAAGCTCATGGAATCCAGACAGCAAACAGCCAGGTGCCAGCTTCCCCGCAGGCCCCTGTGAATCGATGCATCGCGTCGCGATGCATCACCTGTTGGCCGGTATCCGGGCTGGTGGATTCAAGCGCCGCATCCTTCCCAGCGCGATTGCGCCAGTGGATTGCTGTACGGGCCTTGGAGCACTGAGGGCTCCATCCACTTACCGTTGCGGGGACAGCTCAGGTTGGGTTTGCCTCGGCGAGACGCGCCCTTCTGATTCCCGTTTAACTGCCCAGACATGAATGGCTGGGCGAGCACCAACGAGCGGCATTCTAGCCGGGCTTGTGCAGCGCGGCATTTGAGCCAACTCAGTTGCTCGGCTCGGGCGCCTTGGGCAGCTTGGGTGCTTTGGGTTTCTTGGGCGGCTTGGGCTTGGACGGCTGCTGCGCTGCGGCGGCGCTGGCGGCCTGTGCCGGCTTGTCGCTGGTTTGGCCGCGATGGCCATGGATGCCCGTCGCCGGTGCCGCGTGGCGCTGCTGTTCGGCCTCCTGCTTGAGGCGGGCCTGCTCCATCGCGTTGGCCTGTTTGGCCTCCTGCGCGGCGCGCTGCCTGGCCTCGGCGCTCTGGGCACTACTGGGCTGGTCGTATTGCAGGGTCTGCGCGCTGGCCTTGGCATCCAGCGGGCAGGGGCTGCCGCGCAGCTCGCGTCCATCGGGGCCGCAGCGGTAAATCGTGGTGCTCTGCGGCTGGGTCTGCGCCAACGATCCGTCACTGCCGCAGGCTGCCAGCAGCAGCGCGGTGCCAAACAGGCGGATCGCCTTGCTCATGATGTGACTTCGGTGCCCACCGGCGCTGGCGGCTTGGGTGGCTTGGGCCTTGGCGGCTTGGCATGGATCTTGGTCAGCGCCTTGTCCATCTCGCCCTTGAGCATCAGCTCCACCGCCTGGTAGGACTTGCCAATGCAATCCTCCACCGCCTGGCGCTCCGCCAGCGGCGGCTTGCGCAGCACATAGTTGGCCACCTCGGCCTTGATGCCGGGATGGCCGATACCCAGGCGCAGGCGCCAGAAATTGGCCGAGCCGAGCTGGGCCTGCATGTCCTTGAGCCCGTTGTGGCCGCCATTGCCGCCGCCCAGCTTCATCTTCATCTCGCCGGGCGCGATGTCGAGTTCGTCATGGATGGCGAGGATCTCCTCGGGCGCGATCTTGAAGAAGCGCGCCAGCGCCGCCACCGATTTGCCGCTGAGGTTCATGAAGGTCATGGGCTGCAGCAGCCAGATCGGGCCGGGTGCGCCGGGCGCGTTGTTGACGCGCGCCACCAGGCCGTAATAGCTGCGCTCCACCTGCAGGTGGGCACCCAGGCCGCGCGCCAGGCCGTCTATCCACCAGAAGCCGGCGTTGTGGCGCGTGTCCTCGTATTCCGGCCCGGGATTGCCCAGGCCCACAAAGAGTCGAATCATGGCGGGGATTATCGATGCGAGCGTGCAAGAAAAAAGGCCCTGCAGAGCAGGGCCTTCGTGCCTTTGGATGAGGCTGAAGCAGGAATTACTTCTTGCCCTTCTTCTTGCCCTTGCCGTCGTCGGCAGGAGCGGCGGCGACCACGATGACCTCTTCGGCCACCGGCTCAACCGGCGTGGCGATCACGGGGTTGGGCTTGCCGTGGACCTTGACCTTGATGTGATCGGCCAGCTTGATGTCGTTCACGTGCACCGAATGACCCTTGGTCAGGCCGCTCAGGTCCACTTCGATGAACTCGGGCAGCTGCTGGGCCAGGCAGGTGATTTCCAGCTGCGTCACAACGTGGTTGACGGTGCAGTGGTCCAGCTTGACGGCCGGCGAGTTCTCTTCGCCCACGAAGTGCAGGGGCACCTTCTTGGTGATCTTGGTGGTGCTGTCCACGCGCTGGAAGTCCACGTGCAGGACTTGCGGCTTGTAGGGGTGCATCTGGTAATCACGCAGCAGCACTTGCGAGACGGCGCCGTTCAGTTCCATCTCGAGGATGGAGCTGTGGAAGGCTTCCTTCTTCATGGCGTGGAACAGCGCGTTGTGGTCCAGCTCGATGGTGGCGGGTTCGCCAGCGCCGTACACAATGGCAGGCACCTTGCCCGAGATACGCAGGCGGCGGCTCGCTCCGGTCCCCTGCAGCTTGCGCTCGAAAGCGGTGAATTTCATATGGTTCTCCAAAATGGATAGAGCACCCGCGACCAGGTGCTCAAGGAATGTGATCTTGCGATCACGGCTCATCACGCCGCGCCCGTGAGGGCCCGGCGCCAATGTCTTAGAAGTTGTTGTTCTGCTCCGAGAACAAGGAGGTCACCGACTCACCGTCCGAAATGCGGCGGATGGTCTCGGCGAACAGGAAGGCCACCGACAGCTGGCGGATCTTGCCGCAAGCCTTGGCCGCGTCGGACAGGGGAATGGTGTTGCTGATCACCACCTCGTCCAGGTGCGAACCGGAAATGCGCTCGATCGCCGGGCCGGACAGGATGGGGTGGGTGCAATAGGCAAACACGCTCTTGGCTCCACGGTCCTTCAGCACCTCGGCCGCCTTCACCAGCGTGCCGGCGGTGTCGATCATGTCGTCCATGATGACGCAGTTGCGGCCGTCGATTTCACCGATCACATGCATCACTTCGGAGACATTGGCAGCGGGGCGGCGCTTGTCGATGATGGCCAGGTCGCAACCCAGCTGCTTGGCCAGGGCACGAGCGCGCACCACGCCACCGACGTCGGGGCTCACCACCACCAGATTGGAATAGTTACGGGCCTTCAGGTCCGACAGCAGCACCGGCGAGGCGTAGATGTTGTCGACCGGGATGTCGAAGAAGCCCTGGATCTGGTCGGCGTGCAGGTCCATGGTGAGCACGCGCTCGACGCCCACGGTTTCCAGCAGATTGGCCACCACCTTGGCCGAGATCGGCACGCGCGTGGAGCGCGGGCGGCGGTCTTGGCGGGCATAGCCGAAGTAGGGGATCACCGCGGTGATGCGGCGTGCGCTGGCACGCTTCAAGGCATCGACCATGATGAGCAGTTCCATCAGGTTCTCGTTGGTCGGCGCACAGGTCGGCTGAATCACGAACACGTCGCGGGCGCGCACGTTCTGCTGGATCTCGACCGTCACCTCGCCATCGGAGAAGCGACCGACCACGGCCTTGCCGAGGTCCACGCCCAGATGGGTGGCAATTTCTTGGGAGAGGACCGGGTTCGCGTTACCGGTGAAGAGGACGGTATTGAGCAGCACAGGCCATCCTTTGAGTCAGTGGCCTTTGGCCAGCCGAGCGGGGCGCCAAGGCCCCGGAGGTGGAAAAGAAATTTGGCAGGGGAAGAAGGATTCGAACCTTCGCATGTCGGAATCAAAATCCGATGCCTTAACCAACTTGGCGACTCCCCTACACAGGACACTGCAGAGCTGCAGCACCCCATAACTTTACTCAGTCTTCAGTCCATTCGCGAAGCGGATGAACATCCAAACTGCGGCATATTTTTCCGAGCCATCCCGGAGGAAGATCCTCCAGATTTGTCGCCATGGCCTGGTCCGACATGCCTGCGCCTTGCGGCGTTTTTTCTCCTGACACTCTGGCAAACACCGCACTGCCCGAGCCCGTCATCCGGCTGTTGCCGAAGCGGTCTTGCAGCAGTCGCAGCGCCTGACTCACTTCGGTACTGTGATGCTCGGCGGCGGCTTGCAAATCGTTGCGACCCCAACCTTGAATCACGCTGGCAAGCCAGTCGGACCTCGTTTTGTCTTCGCTGCTATTGTGTGCAGGAAAGCCCGCTACTATAGCCACGCTTTTTGATCTCTGCAAGAGCGGCGACGAAAATATTTCCTTGGTGCCTATGCTCGTGGCCGGTTTCAGCACCGCCAGGGTCTGGGCGGGCAGCGCGATGGGGTGCAGGATTTCGCCCACGCCTTCGACAAAGGCATTGCTGCCGCCCAGGAAGAAGGGCACATCGGCACCCAGGCTCAGACCGAGCGGAAGCAGGCGTGCGCGCGGCCAGTGCAGGCCCCAGAGCTGGTTCAGCGCCAGCAGGGTGGAGGCGGCATCCGAGGAGCCTCCGCCCATGCCGGCACCGGCGGGCAGGCGCTTCTCGATATGGATGTCGGCGCCCAGCGCGCAGCCGCTCTCGCGCTGCAGGGCGCGCGCGGCGCGCAGGCAGAGGTCGTCGGCGGGCAGGGCGTTGCCCCGGTCATGGCGCAGCAACTGGCCATCGCTACGCTTCTCGAAGTGCAGGGTGTCGGCCCAGTCGATCAGCGCGAAGACCGATTCGAGCAGGTGATAGCCGTCGGGCCGCTTGCCCACCACATGCAGAAAGAGATTGAGCTTGGCCGGGGCCGGGACGTCGTAGAGCGCTTGCATGGCAGCGTGTCAGGGTTTGGGGTCGAGGCGCACGCGCAGCGTGGCCTCGGGTTCGGTGCTGCGCCTGGCCAGGATCAGGCCCTCCTCGTAGCGGCTCAGGTCCACCTCCCAGCCCAGTTGCCGGAAGCCGGCCTCGTTGCCGGGCCTGCGCAGGTGCGCGGCCTGCGGCCAGGGGCGGCCCATCAGCCAGTCGAACATGGCGGCGATGGGAATGGCCTCGCCCAGTAACTCGCGGGTGAGGGCGTCGAGGTCGTCGAAACGGCGTTCATCGCTGGGGGTCTGCAGCAGCACCTCGCCGCCGCTCCAGCGCGCGCGCGCCAGTAGGCTGCCCAGCGGCGTGCTGAGTTCCAGTTGCCCGGCCTTGGCCGAACCCTGCAGCTCGAAGCCGGCATTGCCGCCCTGGGCGCGGGCGCCGTTGAGTGCCGCCACCTGCACGCTCAGGCGGCCGCTCAGGCGCAGATCCTCGGCCTGGGCCTGATAGGGCTGCGGTTGCGGCGGCACGCTGACGCAGGCCGCCAGGGCCATGCAGGCGCAAAGCGCGAGTGCACGCCTCATGGCTTGGCTTTGAGGCGCTGCATGGTCTCGCGCAGGGCTTCGTTCTTGGGGTCGCGCTTGCTGCCCTCGGCCCAGATGCGCTTGGCTTCGTCGCGCTGGCCTGCCGCCCACAGCACCTCACCCAGGTGGGCGGCGATCTCGGCGTCGGGGCGCGAGCCATAGGCCTGGCGCAGCAGACGCTCGGCCTCGTCGAGCTTGCCCATGCGGTACTCCACCCAGCCCATGCTGTCGACGATGAAGGGCTCCTGCGGCGCGAAGCTGAGCGCCTTGGCGATCAGCTCGCGCGCCTCGGGCAGGCGCTCCTTGCGATCGGCGAGCGAATAGCCCAGCGCGTTGTAGGCGTGGTAGTGGCTGGGGCGCAGTTCGATCACCTTGCGCAGCAGCGCTTCCATCTCCGCGGTGCGCCCCAGCTTCTCGGCCATCATCGAGCGCTCGTAGATCAGATCGGCATCGTCCGGGAAGCGCTCGCTGGCCTTGCTCAGCACGTCCAGCGCTGGCGCCCATTCACGCGCATCGCGCAGCAGCTGGGCCTCGGCCAGCAGCTTGGCGCGCAGATCCTGTTCGCGTTCGCCGGGCAGGGCCTGGATGAGCTGGCGCGCCTGCGCCAGCTTGCCCTGCCGCGCCAGCAGCGAGGCGCGGCGCAGCTGGGTTTCCATCTGGCGCTGCGGCGCATCCACGCGCAGCAGCCAGGCCTCGGCCGCCTTCAGCTCGCCACGCATCTCGGCCGCTTGGGCCAGCAGCAGCCAGGCCTGCTGGCGCGCATCCTTGCCGGCATCGCTGAGCTCGGGCTCGGCCGCCTTGTCGCCCTCCAGCCGTTTCAGAAAGCTGCGCAGCGCGCCGTCGGCCGCCTCGGCATGGCCCAGCTCCAGCTCCAGCGAACCCAGCGCCAGCCAGGACGAGGGGTTGTCGGGCATCTGCTCGGTCAGCAGGCGGAACTCGCGCGCGGCATCGGCCGGGCGCTGGGCGCGCGCCAGGGCGCGGCCGTAGGCCTGGCGCAGGCCGTGGTTGTCGGGCTTGGCCTGCAGGGCCGACCTGATCAGCGTCTCGGCCTCGGCACGCTGCCCCATCAGGTCCAGGGCCAGGATCAGCGGCTCCTCGGCGTCGGGGTATTCGCTGGCGGCGCTGCGGGTCAGCGCCATGGCGTCGTCGACCTCATCGGCCACCTGCTCCAGCTTGGCCAGCACCAGCATGCCGATCATGCGGGTGTCGGGCTGTTGGGCCGCCTCCTGCAACGTCGGCTTGAGGCCTGCCAGCACCTGCTTGGGCTCGGGCGCGCGCTGGAACAGCTGGGGCAGCGATGCCAGCACCGCGCCGCGCTGCGCGGTCGGCGTCAGGGCCAGCAGCGACTTCAGCGGCGCGGCAGCCTCGGCCGGCTTGTTGAGCAGGGCCAGCAACTGCAGCAGCGATTGATGGGCGTCGATGGAATCGGGCGAGGCATCGCGCCAGGCCTTGGCGGCGATCAGCGCCTGCTCGCCGGCGCGTGCCTGCAGGGCAATGCTCACCACGCGCTTGAACAGGGCCTGGTCCTGGGTGCGGCGCGCCGCGTCGAGCAGCACCTGGTAGGCGGTGCCGGCCTGGCCGGCATTGAGCTCCAGCTCGCCGATCAGCAGCTGGTAGAACAGCGGCGCATCCATCGCCGAATTGCTGATCACGGCCGGCGCGGAGTCGGCCTCGCTGGCGGCCCAGGCCGGAGCGGCGCAGCCCATCAAGACGGACAGGATGGCCGGTGCCCACAGCGGTTTGGCGGGCGGACGGCGATTCGAGGCGGGCATGCGGGGCTCCTGGAGAACGAATGGGCCAGCCCGTGCGAGCTGGCCCTGCAGTCATTCTAGGCAAGGCGTCGCTCGTATCATGAGTCATGCCTGAATTGCCCGAAGTCGAAGTCACACGCCGCAGCTTTGCCGACGCCATTGCCGGAGCCCGCGTGCTCGAACTCAGGCTGGGCAAGCCGCTGCGCTGGCCGCTGGGCGTTGCGCCGCAAAGTCTGGTGGGGCGCCGAGTGGGCGAGGTGCGGCGGCGCGGCAAATACCTCTGGCTGCCGCTGGAGCCGGGCGGCTTACTGCTGCATCTGGGCATGTCGGGCTCGCTGGCCTTCCGGGAGCATGCGCCGCCGGCCGGGCCGCATGACCATTTTGAATTGCTCACCAACCGCGGCAGCCTGCGCCTGACCGATCCGCGCCGCTTCGGTGCGGTGGTCTGGTCGGATGCCCTGGATGCCGACCCGGCCGCCAAGCTGCTGGCCGGCCTGGGGCTGGAGCCCTTCGACGCGCGCTTCGATGGTGCGCATCTGCATGCCGGCCTGAGCGGCCGGCGCGTGGCCATCAAGCAGGCTCTGCTGGCGGGCGACATCGTGGTCGGCGCCGGCAATATCTACGCCTGCGAGGCCCTGTTCCGCGCCGGCATCGATCCGCGCCTGCAGGCGCAGCGCCTGAGCCGGCCGCGTGCCGGCCGCCTGGCCCTGGCGGTGCGCGAGATCCTGGCGCAGGCGGTGGAGGCCGGGGGCACCACGCTGCGCGACTTCAAGGACGCGCATGGCGTGGCCGGCAGCTTCCAGATGCAGGCCCAGGTCTACGGCCGCGAGGGCGAGCCCTGCCTGGTCTGCGGCACGCCGATACGCCGCATCGTGCAGGGGCAGCGCTCGACCTATTACTGCCCGTCCTGCCAAAAGCGCTGACTCAGGCGCTGATTCACGCGTTAGCATGCGCCGCGCATGAGAGAAGAAGAGCCCAGCCCCGCCGAGATCCAAGCCCTGTTCGCCCCCACCCTGGTGGCCTGGCAGCGCAGCCATGGGCGCAACGCGCTGCCCTGGCAGAACACACGCGATCCCTACCGCGTCTGGCTGTCCGAGATCATGTTGCAGCAGACCCAGGTGAGCACGGTGCTGGGCTATTACCAGCGCTTTCTCGCCAGCTTCCCGAGCGTGCGCGAGCTGGCCGCGGCGCCGCTGGACGAGGTGCTGACCTTGTGGGCGGGGCTGGGCTATTACAGCCGCGCCCGCAATCTGCACCGCTGCGCCCAGGCCGTCTGCGAGCTGCATGGCGGCGAGTTTCCGCGCAGCGCCGAACTCCTGCAGACCCTGCCCGGCATCGGCCGCTCCACCGCCGCGGCGGTGGCCTCGTTCTGCTTCGGCGAGCGCGTCGCCATCCTGGACGGCAACGTCAAGCGCGTGCTGTCCAGGCTGCTGGCCTTCGACGGCGACCTGGCCAGCGCGGCGCAGGAAAAGCTGCTGTGGCAGCGGGCCGGCGAGCTGCTGCCCGCCAGTGCCGACATGCCCAGCTATACCCAGGGCCTGATGGATCTGGGCGCCAGCCTTTGCAGCGTGCGCACGCCGCAATGCCTGCTGTGCCCGGTGAGCGAGCTGTGCCTGGCGCGCGCCCAGGGCGAGCCGCAGCGCCTGCCCATCAAGACGCGCAAGCTCAAGCGCAGCCGGCGCGAGAACTGGTGGTTGTGGCTGGAGCATGAGGGCCGCATCTGGCTCGAGCAGCGCCCGGCCACGGGTGTCTGGGCGGGGCTGTGGACCCTGCCGTTGTTCGACGACGAGGCCGCGCTGCAGCGGCAGTTGGACGGACTTGCCGGCCTGGGCGCCAGCGCCGAGGTGATGCCGGTGATCCAGCACGCGCTGACGCATCTGGACTGGGTTCTGCATCCGCGCCGCGCCGAGGTGGCGGGGCCTGCGCCCGAGTTGAGCGGCGGCGTCTGGGTGGCGCGCGAGCGCCTGGCCAGTTATGCGCTGCCGGCGCCGCTCAAGCGCCTGCTGGATTGATGGCGGATGGATGGCGTATGCTTGCCCCCCTCGACAGCCGACCCCACACCATGCACAGCACTGCCAAGCCCGCCGTCAAGAGCGCGATCGAATCGGCCGTGGTGGCGGCCCTCGCGGGCGCCACCTGCCTGTGGTTTCTGATCTCGGCGGCCAATATGGACGAGGTCGACGGTGCCAAGGCCACCCTGTGGGGGCTGGGTCTGGCGGTTTGCGTGATCGCCCATATCAGCTTCGTGGGCGTGGCCCTCAAGCATGCCGGCCGCCGCGTGCTGCCCTGGCTGCTGGGCATGGTGATCCTGTTTCCGGTGGTCTCCGTGGTGGCCATGGTCCTGCTGCTGCAGGACGAGCAGGCGGGCTGATTACTTCGCGTCCAGCTCGCGGTGCCGCTTGAGCACCTGGCCGTGATAGGCGAACTGCTTGGACAGCGTTTCCACCAGATAGACCGAGCGGTGCTGGCCGCCGGTGCAGCCGATCGCCACGGTCAGGTAGCTGCGCTGGTCGGCCGCGAAATTGGGCAGCCATTGCGAGATGAAGGCACCGATCTGGCCCAGCATCAGGCGCACCTCGGGCTGGGCCTCCAGATACTCGGCCACCGGCGCATCGCGGCCCGTCAGCGGACGCAGCTCGCGGTCGTAATAGGGGTTGGGCAGCACGCGCACGTCGAAGACGAAATCGGCATCGCTGGGCACGCCATGCTTGAAGGCGAAGGATTCGAACACCAGGGTCAGCGAGGTGCCGCTCACCACCACCAGATCGCGCACCCAGGCGCGCAATTGCGCGGGCCGCAGCTGGCTGGTGTCGATCACCGTTGACTCCACGCGCAGCGCCGCCAGCAGCTCGCGCTCCAGCTCGATCGCGTCCAGCAGGATGCGGTGCGCATCCTCGCCGTCCTGCTGGGCCTGGCGCAGCGGATGCGGGCGGCGCGTTTCGGAGAAGCGCCGCATCAGGGTGTCGGTATTGGCGTCCAGGAAGATCGAGCGCAGGCCTACGCCCTCGGTGCGCAACTGCTTGATGAGCGGCAGCAGATGCGGCAGCGAGCCGGCGCTGCGCACGTCCACCGCGATCGCGACGCGGCGCTTGCCGCGCTGCTTTTCCAGCGTCAGGAATTCCAGCAGCAGCTCGGGCGGCAGGTTGTCCACGCAGAAGAAACCGGCGTCTTCCAGCGCATGCATGGCGATGGACTTGCCGCCGCCCGACACGCCCGTGACCAGCACCACATCGCTTTGCGGCGCTGGCTTGGCCTCGGCCCCCCGCTTGCTATTGCTGCTCATGACCTGGCCTTCTTGCTGCGCGCTGCCGCGCCGGTGTTGGAGAGATCCAGCATCTCCTGCGCGTGGGCAATGCTGGTGGACGAGAGGCGCTCGCCGCCCAGCATGCGGGCGATCTCGGCCACGCGCGCCTCGCCATGCACCGGCTGCACATCGCTGCAGGTGACGCCGGCGCGCAGGGCCTTGGAGACGACGAAATGCTGGTCGGCGCAGGCGGCCACCTGGGGCAGATGGGTAACGGCCAGCACCTGGCGCTCGCGCCCCAACTGCTTCATCAGCCGGCCCACGGTCTCGGCCACGGCGCCGCCCACGCCGGCATCGATCTCATCAAAGATCAGGGTGCCGGCGCCGCTGTCCTGCTGCTGGCAGGTGGTGACGGCGATCGCCAGCGCGATGCGCGAGAGTTCGCCGCCCGAGGCCACCTTGGCCAGCGGCCGCGGCGTGCTGCCGGCGTGTCCCGCCACCAGGAATTCAGCCGACTCCAGGCCGAAGCTCTGCGGTTGTTCCTGCTTGAGCAGGGCGATCTCGAAACTGCCGCCGGCCATGCCCAGCAGCTGCATGGCCTGGGTGACGGCGGCCGCGAGCTGCGGCGCCGCCTTGGCGCGTGCGGCGCTGAGGCGCCGTGCTTCCTGTTCATAGGCCTGGCGCGTCCGCTCCAGCGCGGCCTGCAGGGCGGCCAGATCGCCGGCGGCGTCCAGCGCCGCAAGCTCCTGCTTCCATTCCCGCAGCAGGGCCGGCAGCTCGGCCGGCTGGCGCCGGTAGCGGCGCGCCAGCGCCACCCAGGCGGAGAGGCGTTCGTCCAGTTCCTGCAAGCGCTCGGGCTCCATGTCGGCGCCGTGCAGATAGGCGCTGAGCGTGTGCGTGGCATCCTGCAGCTGCGCCTGCACGCCCTGCAAGGCCTCGACGGCGGGCTGCAGGCGGGCGTCGTAGGCCAGCACGTCCTGCAAATCGTCCAGCGCGCGCTGCGTCAGGCCCTCGGCATTGAGCTCGGCCTCGCTAAGGGCTTCGAGCGCCTTGCGCGCCGCATCCATCAGCGACTGCGCATGCGAGAGCCGCTGGTGTTCACCGTTCAGCTCATCCCATTCATCGGCGCCGGGCGCCAGGCGATCGAGCTCGCCGATCTGCCAGCTCAGGCGTTCATGCTCGCGCGCCAGCTCGCCCTGGCGCGCCTGCGCCGCCTCCAGGCCTTCGCTGGCCTGCTTCCAGTCGGCGTATGTCTTGGCGACCAGCGCGGTTTCGATGCCGGCATAACCGTCCAGCAGGGCGCGCACCGCGGGCGCGCGGGTCAGGCCTTGCCAGGCATGCTGGCCATGGATGTCGAGCAGGCTGTCGGCCAGCTCGCGCAGCTGCGCCACCGTGGCGGCGCTGCCATTGATCCAGGCACGGCTCTTGCCCTGCGCGTCGATGACACGGCGCAGCAGCAGGCAATCGTCGTCGCCGTCAAAGCCGGCCTCGGTGAGCCAGTCGTGCAGCGAGGCGGGGCGGTCGAACTCGGCCGTGATCTCGGCCCGCGCCGCGCCCTCGCGCACCACGCCGGCATCGCCGCGGCTGCCCAGCGCGAGCTGCAGGGCGTCGATCAGGATGGACTTGCCGGCGCCGGTCTCGCCGGTGAGCACCGCAAAGCCGTTGCTGAAGTCGAGTTCAAGTTCGGGCACGATCACGAAATCGCGCAGGTTCAGGCGCCGCAGCATTCAACTCACCCCTTCGTACCAGCGCAGCTTGCGGCGCAGCGTGGCGTAATAACTCCAGCCGGTCGGATGCAGGAAGCAGACCTTGTGCTTGGAGCGCCGCACGGTGATGCGGTCGCCGTGCAACAGGCTGGCCAGGCTCTGCATATCGAAATTCACGCTGGCATCGCGGCCGGCCACGATCTCCAGCCGGATCTCGCCCAGGTCGGGCAGCACGATGGGGCGGTTGGAGAGCGTGTGCGAGGCGATCGGCACCAGCACCCAGCCGCCGATGCTGGGGTGCAGGATGGGCCCGCCGGCCGACAGCGAATAGGCGGTGGAGCCGGTGGGCGAGGCGACGATCACGCCGTCGGCGCGCAGATTGGCCACGAACTCGTCGCCCACGTCCACGCGCAGCTCCACCATCGAGGCGGTGGCGCCGCGGCTCACCACCACGTCGTTGAGGGCCAGGCCCTCGAAGATGATGCGCTCATCGCGCCAGACCGCGCCCTCCAGCATGGCGCGCTGCTCTTTTTCGTAGGTGCCGGCCAGGATGGGCTCGAGCGCCTCGCGAAAGCGCTCGATCGAGATGTCGGTGATGAAGCCGAGCCGGCCCTGGTTGATGCCCACCAGCGGGGTGCCATGTCTTGCCATCTCGCGGGCAAAGCCCAGCATGGTGCCGTCGCCACCGACGACGATGGCCAGATCGCACTCGCGGCCTAATTCGTCGTTGGAAAGGGCATCGAAGGCGGTGATGCCGGTGTTCAGGGCGGTCTCGCGCTCCAGCGAGACTTCCAGGCCGAGGCCGGCCACGAACTCGGCAATCTCCTCAAGCACAGGGCGTATGCCCCTGGCCTGGTGCTTGCCCACTAACGCCACATGACGGAATCGCTTGGCCATGCGCAGAATTACACCACAGGGTTGCGACGACTTGCGGAACATGGCGGGCCTGTCCGTACAATGAAAACCATGCTCGACGAGCGCTCCAAATCACTGCTGAAAACCCTGGTCGAACGCTATATCGCGGACGGTCAGCCCGTGGGTTCGCGCACGCTGTCCAAGGCCTCGGGCCTGGAGCTCTCGCCCGCGACCATACGCAATGTGATGGCGGATCTGGAGGAGCTGGGCCTGATCGCCAGCCCGCACACCAGTGCCGGCCGCATTCCCACCGCGCGCGGCTATCGCCTCTTCGTCGACACCATGCTGACGGCGCAGCCGGCCCTGCTGGGCGCGGACGCGCGGCCCATCGAGACGCAGTTGCAGCCCGACCAGCCGCAGCGCGTGATCGCCAGCGCCGCGCATCTGCTGTCCAGCCTGTCGAGCTTTGTCGGCGTGGTCACCGCGCCGCGCAAGCCCAGCGTGTTCCACCACATCGAGTTCCTGCGCCTGGGCGAGCGGCGTGTGCTGGTGATCATGGTCTCGCCCGACGGCGACGTGCAGAACCGCGTGATCTTCACCGCTCAGGACCTCAACCAGGCCGAACTGGCCGAGGCCAGCAACCGCCTCAACGCCCATTACGCCGGCCTCACCCTGGAGGCGGTGCGCGAGCGCCTGAGGAGCGAAGTGGATGCGCTGAAGGGCGAGATCGGCCTGCTGATGAATACCGCCGTGCAGGTCGGCACCGAGGCGCTGGAGCATGAGGAAGAGCGCGTGGTGATCTCCGGCGAGCGCAATCTGCTCACCGTGCAGGACTTCAACAACGACATGGGCAGCCTGCGGCGCCTGTTCGAGATGTTCGAGCAGAAGACCCAGCTGATGCGCCTGCTCGACGTCTCCAGCCGCGCCGAGGGCGTGCGCATCTATATCGGCGGCGAGAGCCAGGTCGTGCCCTTCGAGGAGCTCTCCATCGTCTCCGCGCCCTACGAGGTGGATGGCCAGGTGGTGGGCACCCTGGGCGTGATCGGCCCCACCCGCATGGCCTACGACCGCATGATCCAGATCGTCGACATCACCTCGCGCATGGTCAGCAACGCGCTGTCGCAGAAGTAGGGCGCTGCCAACTGCCCTATACAATCCGCGCTCCTGGCGCCGGCCGGGATGCTCAGGGCAGTCAACTCAGTTGGTGAGAGGGCGCCCTGAGTGGAAACAAAAGATGTTGTATCAGTGGGCCGTTAGCTCAGTTGGTTAGAGCAGAGGACTCATAGCGAAAGTTGTGCACCGGGAGGCGAAAGCGCCCGAGTGAATGGCGTCAAAGTCGGTGAAACCTGACGGCCCGCAAGGGCACAAGGCAATGCCGAGCCAAGCCCTGGAAGGGGAAGGTGTAGAGACTAGACGGCGCCCGCCTACAGGCTGCAAGGCTCATGGCGAAGGCATAGTCCAGGGAGTCCAGAAATGGGCACAAACCGGAATCCTTTGGTCGCAGGTTCAAGTCCTGCACGGCCTACCACTTTCAACAACGAGGTCGCAATGGTCTGCGGGAGCGGGCGATATGCGCCGTGGAACCTTTCGTTACTACTGTGGTGACGGTTCGGGTGGCCACGTACAGTCAAGATCGCCCATAAAAAATCAACGGGAGGTCATGTGGCACGCCAACGCGGATTTGAAGTCCAGTGCATCAACATTCGGGTGCACACCAAGCACGAAGCCTCAGAGTACGAGGCATTCTGGAAAGCGGTAGGGCGTTTGCGCTATCCGATCAAGTGGCGCGCTGGTACAGCGCTGATGATTGGCGAATCGGCGAAACGGGTTGCCAACCACGCTGAAGGTTTCTACGGGCAGTTTTATCAGTTCGTTGAGATTAACGAATCTGATCCGTGGTTTGATATCAGCAAGCACAAGCCTGCTGAAGCCGAAGATGTTGCCAAAGTTTCGATTCCGTCGAATCTTCGAGCGAATCTCTATGAGATGCCGTACTTCTTCGACGTGCACAAACATCGTCTATATTTTCTCGCGAAGGCTGGCAAAGATACCCTTAGTGCTGCTGCCGTCCACAAGCTTCTTGAAATGCTTGGCGAGTTCCATACTATCAAGGATAGGTTTGGAAAGGTCGATCTTACGATTGCCACTGAGCGTGAGGCGGTTGAGAAGCTGCTCGACTGGCCGGTGTTGAAGCGTTTGACAATTAAACTTGAGCGCCCGAATCCGACTGACTATGAGGATGAACAGGCGGTTTTTGATCATCTGAATTCTATTGGTGTCAAATCCGAGAAGCGGGAGTATCAACTTGCGGATGCAAGGACGACCATTCGACCGGACAAGGAAATGCGGCAACTTGCCATCGTGGCCGGTGACAACGGCGAGGTCGAGGTATCTGGCACTGATCCTCAAGGCAAGCGACGTACAGCTAATTCGCAGCACTTCAGGTGGTCTATGAAGCGCTTCTACGACCAAAATAGGGAAACGCTTACGGAGGCATTTCTCCGGACGGTCAGCGATCTATTCACGCACCGGCTATGACCACGCTCAAGCCTATGTCCACTGCTGGTGTTCTCCTCTTCGTGTGGAGATCATCGGGCGGCATGAAGTCAATGCTGAAAAGCTTTGACTTCTATTTGGCATTGGTGGTTTGGTTGCTCGCCACACCGATGTGGCTATCTCCGAAGTGGCAAGATCAGGTGATATCTGTTCTGCCGAATCTGCTGGGCTTTACCTTGGGCGGCTTTGCCATCTTTCTCGGCTTCGGGAGCGACGATTTCAAGCGAGCAATCGCGCGTGCAGACGAAAGTAAGTCCCCATACTTGAGCGTCAACGCGGCATTCATGCTGTTTGTTTCCTTTCAGCTGGCTGCGCTCATGACTGCCATTGTGGCAAGCGCCTTATGGAGTATCAGCACGCCTGATTTCCTCGCCCCTTGGTCGTCCTGCATCCAGGTGGCCTCAAAGGTTGGCGGCGGTTTCGGATATTTTCTCTTTTGCTATAGCCTGGCGCTCGTTCTCAGAGCCGCTGTGAGGATATTTAGATTGGGCCGCTGGTACAACGCATATCTTCATCCGCAAGCGCCGGCCAGAGAAGATGTGACGCCGACCCAGGAGTGCAAGTAATTGCGAGAGAAGTGGCCCGTAGAGTCCCGCGACACCAGAGGGATTCGGATAGACGGGCACCCTTCGACGAAGTTGCAATGGCTTCACCGCAGCGACCACCCGAAGGAGCCCGACATGACCTCACCCGCAACCCAACCTGCCGCCAAGGCGCCCAACGTCACCCAGCAAGTGGACGCCCTGTTTGATGCAGTCGGCGTCGAAGCCCTCGCGCTGGACTTCGCCCAGGCACTGGCCGAGGCTGCGGGCCTGAACCGCACCAGCGCCGGCATCCGCTTCTACCGCTGGCGCGATGCGCGGCTGGGGCAGGAGCAGCAAGCGGCCTGACCGGCACAGTTCGCCCAGCATACGGCGGCCCTTCGGGGCCGCTTTGCATTGGTGGGCCGGGCGTGGCCCGTGGTCAAGCGGCAGCCGGGCCGGAATCCGGGCCGCCAACCGTTGCAGCGGGCCAGGGCAAGGGGTTGGGCGCGGAGCGCGGCTGCGGCGGCGCCTGGGCTGTTTTGGCGGGTGTTGTCCTACGGCCTGCGTACAGCCGAGCGGCGCCGGTCATGCTGGCGCTGGGTAGCGGCGCAGGATTGGGTGTCCTACGGTAAAACGAAGCTTTGCAGGGCGCGCGTGGCTTCGAGTACAGGGCCGCAGCAAGGATAAGGCGACTCTGGCGGCTCCCATTGACGGGCCATATGCCCTCAGGCAGTGGACGGTGACCTTTGTGCTGAGCCGTGCTTAGCGCGGTGCGCTGGGGACGTATAGGCGTAGCGCCCGCTGTCGCCCCGCGGCTTAGTTCACAAGGATCGTGCCAGCCCGCCGGCGCATCTCGGCCGCAATGAATTCCATTTGATCCGCGTGATTCAAGAGCAGGGCTCTCCTGTCAGCGCCATCTCGCATAGAGAACGACATGCCGCTGCCCTTGTTGCCGTCGGTCACGATGACGATGCAGGCGACCGCATCGGTATGCCGCAACAAGGTTTCACACAGGTCTTCGTATCTGCCGATTTGCTTCGGCGTAGCTGAGTCATTCAACTTTTTTGCTCCACAAGTTGGACATTCACGCCCCAGTCGTCGAGGCCATGCCAGCCAATATCGCCAGGAGATGGCTCACCAGGTGAGCCATGCGCGAGCGATTTGCGCAGGACCAAAGAAAAAGGGCTTGGCGAATTTACCAAGCCCTTCTTGCTTGTGAGCGATCAATCGATCGGTCGATCAGCGCGCCGGTGCCGGTGCCCGCGTCACGCGCGTCTTGCCGCCGGTGGTCACCAGCACCACGGCGTCGCCGGGCAGCAGGGTTTCGCCGGCCTTGGCTTGCACCACCGAGCGGCGCTCGCCATTGCGCAGCTGCAGCAGGATCTCCACCGCTTCTTCGCGGGTGGCGTTGCGTTCCACGGCGTTGCCGATCACGGCACCGGCCACGGCGCCCAGCACGCCGACGATCTGGCCCTCGCGGCGGCCGCCGACGCTGGAGCCGGCCACGGCACCGATCACGCCGCCGGTGACGGCACCGGCGCCGCTCTGGCTGCCGTCCACGGTGACCGGGCGGATCGAGAGAATGGTTGCGTCCTGCACCTGGGACATGCGCTGGGCGTCGCCGCGTTGCACCACGTCGGGGCTGGTGGTCGAGCAGGCGGCCAGGGCTGCCACGGTGGCGGCGACGATCAGTTTCTTGATGGGCATGGTTCCTCCGGATAAGTCGTGGAAGACCAACGTCGCCGTGGGCTGCGGCGTTGACCGGATTACAAGTCTTTACCGGCGGCCATGACCTCGGGCATGCCCGAGCTGAGCTCAGGCATGCAGGCGGCTGGACCTGGGCACGCTGGCGAGCAGGAACTCCATCTGGTCGGCCAGGATGCGGCGCCCGCGCAGAATCATGTCCTCGTGCAGGCTCGGCACATAGGGCAGGTAGAGCAGGCTCATATGGGCCTCTTCGGGCATGCGGTTGCCCTTGCGGCCGTTGCAGCTCTTGCAGGCGGTGATGCAATTCATCCAGGTGTCGTGCCCGCCGCGCGAACTGGGGATGATGTGCTCGCGGGTCAGGTCGTCGGGATGGTGGCTGTGGCCGCAGTAGGCGCAGACATAGCGGTCGCGCGCGAACAGCTTGGGGTTGGAGAGGGCCGGCGCCTGGCGCCAGGCGCGCGAGGGCACGGCACCGCGTACCGCGATGATGGGGTGCACTTCGATGCGCGATTGCATGCCGGTGCGACGCTGCAGGCCGCCGCGCAAGACATGGCAGGGGTCGCCAAGCGTCCAGGCCACACCGTCGCTGGCATAGATCACGGCGGCTTCCTTGGTCGTGATCCAGGCTTGCGGTCTGCCCGAGATATCAAGTTGCAGAACATCCACAGCGTTGACCTCCTGCCCGCAGCGTACTGCATTAGTGCGCGCTAACTCAAGCCTTGCGCGCGGGGGGGCGGGCGCTTTGTGCCCGGGCCGCGACGCGCCATGGCGGCCTAGGGCCTGTTAACACTACGCCAATGGGTCGCGTTGTCGGCCAGAAAGGCCGCAGGCAAGGCGCAAACCGCAGCCGGGTTGGACACCCGGCGAGGATTTGCAACGCGGGCTGCGGTCTTTCTGGCCACAACCCTGCGGGAAGGCTCGTCTCAGCGGGCCACGCGTTGTTGCAACGCTGGCCCGCACGCGAGTGCGGGCGGCGCGCTGCGCCTAGCTTGGCCCACTGAGGCGAGCCTTCGCGGCCCATCGGCGTAGTGTTAACAGGTCCTAGGCAAGCGTGCGGTTCTAGGCGGCTTCCCCTAGAAGTTGCGGCAAAACCCGGCTTGTCAGACTTGGCTTTTGGGCAAAAATAGAACGATCGTTCGTTTTATTATGCGGACGCCCCAAAACTCCCAGGACCTGCCTTGACCGCTACGCCAGACCCCAGCGCCCGGACCGCTGCGAAAGCAGTAGCGCCGCGCCGTGCCGTGCGTTCGCTGCAAAAAGGCCAGCAGACGCGCGCCGCGATTCTTGAAGCCGCATTAGGCCTGGCCTCGCACATGGGCCTGGAAGGCCTGTCGATCGGCGCCTTGGCCGACGTCACCAAGATGAGCAAGTCGGGCGTGTTCGCCCATTTCGGCTCGCGCGAGGAACTGCAGATCGCGGTGGTGCGCGAGTATCACGCCAAGTTCGAGGAAGAGGTCTTCTTCACCGCGATCCGCGAGGCCCGCGGCCTGCCGCGCCTGCGTGCGCTCTACGAGCGCTGGGTGCGGCGCGTGTCGGTGGAGATCGATTCGGGCTGCATCTATATCAGCGGCGCGGTCGAGTTCGACGACCGGCCTGGCCCGGTGCGAGACGCCCTGGTCTCGATGGTGAAGGCCTGGCATGCCGCCCTGCACCGCGCCATCGTGCTGGCCAAGGAGGTCGGCCACCTCAAGCCGGATGCCGATGTCGAGCAGATCTTGTTCGAGTTGCACGGCCTGATCCTGTCCCTGCATCACGACGCGCGCTTCATGCGCAGCCCGGGCGCCATCGGGCGCGCCGAGGCGGGCTTCGAGCGCGCTATCCAGTCCTATGCCACGCCGGCCGGCCTCAAGGCCGATCGCGAGCACAGCCCCAAGTCAGCCGCCGCAGCCATCAAGAAGCGGCCCTGATCTCTCATTACTACAAGCCCACCTCAGGAGCTCCACATGCCTCAGTACAACCCGCCCCTGCGCGACATGAAGTTCGTGATGCACGAACTGCTGCACGTCGTCGACGAGTTGAAGCTTTGCCCCAAGCATGCCGACATCGACGAAGACACCATCAACGCGGTGCTGGAAGAGGGCGGCAAGTTCTGCTCCGAGGTCATCACGCCGATCAACCTGAGCGGCGACGCCGAGGGCTGTGTACTCGACAAGACCACCCACGAGGTCACCGCGCCCAAGGGCTTCAAGGAAGCCTACGCCAAGTACGTGGAAGGCGGCTGGCCGGCACTCTCCTGCGACCCCGAGTACGGCGGTCAGGGCCTGCCGGTGATGATCAACCAGTGCATGTACGAGATGATGAACTCGGCCAACCAGGCCTGGACCATGTATCCCGGCCTGAGCCACGGCGCCTACGAGGCCCTGCACGCCCATGGCACGCCCGAGCAGAAGAGCGTCTATCTGCCCAAGCTGACCAGCGGCGAGTGGACCGGCACCATGTGCCTGACCGAGCCGCATTGCGGCACCGACCTGGGCCTGCTGCGCTCCAAGGCCGAACCGCAGGCCGACGGCACTTACAAGATCACCGGCCAGAAGATCTTCATCTCGGCCGGCGAGCATGACCTGGCCGCCAACATCGTGCACCTGGTGCTGGCCCGTCTGCCGGACGCGCCGCAGGGCTCCAAGGGCATCTCGCTCTTCATCGTGCCCAAGTTCAATGTGAACGCCGACGGCTCGCTGGGCTCGCGCAACGGCGTGTACTGCGGCGGCCTGGAGCACAAGATGGGCATCCATGGCAATGCCACCGCGCAGATCGTGCTGGACGGCGCCGTGGGCACCATGGTGGGCCAGCCCAACAAGGGCCTGGCCGCGATGTTCGTGATGATGAACGCGGCGCGCCTGGGCGTGGGCAACCAATCCCTGGGCCTGACCGAGGTGGCCTACCAGAACGCCGTGGCCTATGCCAAGGATCGCATCCAGATGCGCGCCCTGTCCGGCCCCAAGGCGCTCGACAAGGCCGCCGACCCCATCATCGTGCACCCCGACGTGCGCAAGATGCTGCTGACGGCTCGCGCCTATGCCGAGGGCGGCCGTGCGCTCGCCACCTATGTGGCGCTGCAGCTGGACAAGGCGCTGTCCTCGGACGACGAGGACGAGCGCAAGGAATGCGAAGACGAAGTGGCGCTGCTGACGCCCATCATCAAGGCCTTCCTGACCGACAACGGCTGGATCGCCACCTCGCATTGCATGCAGGTCTTCGGCGGCCATGGCTTCATCCATGAGTGGGGCATGGAGCAGTTCGTGCGCGATGCCCGCATCAACATGATTTACGAGGGCACCAACACCATCCAGTCGCTGGATCTGCTGGGCCGCAAGGTGCTTGGCGACAACGGCAAGAAGCTCAAGGCCTTCGGCAAGAAGATCGCCGCCTTCGTCGAGGAAGAGGGCACCAACGAGGCGATGCAGGAGTTCATCAACCCGTTGGCCGACATCGGCGACAAGGTCACCAAGCTGACCACCGAGATCGGCATGAAGGCCTTCCAGAACCCCGACGAGGTGGGCGCCGCCGCGGTGGACTATCTGCGGGTGGTGGGTCACCTGAGCTTTGCCTACTTCTGGGCCCGCATGGCCAAGCTGGCGCTGGAGAAGAAGGACGGCGGCGATCCCTTCTACACCGCCAAGCTCTCGACGGCGCGCTTCTATTTTGCGAAGCTGCTGCCTGAGACCGCCTCGCTGATCCGTACCGCGCGTGCCGGTCTGCAGCCGCTGATGGAGATGGAAGAAGCGCTGTTCTAAGCATCCCGCCCCCAGGCCCGCCCGTCAGAGGCGGGCCTCACAACATTCAGGAGACCGACCCCATGAAGAAAGCCTTGTTGACCGTCGCTGCCGCCGTCCTGAGCCTTGCCGCCGGCCTGGCGCAGGCACAGCAGTCCAGCCCGGTGGGCCTGTGGAAGACCATCGACGACGATGGCAAGACCGAGAAGTCCCTGGTGCGCATCAGCGAGACCGGCGGCGTGCTGACGGGCACCATCGAGAAGATCTTCGACGCCAGCAAGGCCGATTCGAAGTGCGACAAGTGCAGCGATGACCGCAAGGACAAGCCCGTGGTGGGCCTGCAGATCATCCGTGGGGTCAAGCAAGACAACGACGACAAGCTGCATTGGGTGGGGGGCGAGATCCTCGACCCCAACAACGGCAAGTCCTACAAGACCCGGCTCAAGCCCATCGACGGTGGCAAGAAGCTGGAGATGCGCGGCTATATCGGCTTCTTCTACCGCACCCAGACCTGGGTGCGCGTCGAGTAAGCGTTAGGCGTAGCCGCCACCAATCCGTACAGATTTTTAGGAGAAGTCCGTGAGTCGATTCCAAGTTCGCAAAGTCGCCGTGCTCGGCGCTGGCGTGATGGGTGCGCAGATCGCTGCACACCTGGTCAACGTCAAGGTGCCCGTGGTGCTGTTCGATCTGCCGGCCAAGGAAGGCCCCAAGAACGGCATCGTCAGCAAGGCGGTGGACGGCCTGAAGAAGCTCAAGCCCGCACCCCTGGGTGACGCGGCCGACGCGGCCCTGATCGGCCAGGCCAATTACGAGGAACACCTTGAGCAGCTGCGCGATTGCGACCTCATCATCGAGGCCATCGCCGAGCGCATGGACTGGAAGCTGGATCTCTACAAGAAGATCGCCCCCTTCATCGCCCCGCACGCGATCGTGGCCTCGAACACCTCGGGCCTCTCGATCACCAAGCTCAGCGAAGTGCTGCCCGAAGAAATCAAGCCGCGCTTCTGCGGCATCCACTTCTTCAATCCGCCGCGCTATATGTACCTGGTGGAGCTGATCAACACCCCGACCACGCGTCCGGAAGTGATCGACCAGCTGGAAAGCTTTGTCACCACCGCGGTCGGCAAGGGCGTGGTGCGTGCCAACGACACGCCCAACTTCGTCGCCAACCGCGTCGGCATCGCCGGCATGATGGCCACCATGATCGAGGCCGAGAAGTTCGGTCTCACGGTGGACGTGGTGGACGACCTGACGGGCAAGAAGCTGGGTCGCGCCTCCAGCGGCACCTTCCGCACCGCCGACGTGGTGGGCCTGGACACCATGGCTCATGTGGTGAAGACCATGCAGGACAACCTGCAGGACGATCCCTTCTACTCGATCTACGCCACGCCCAAGGTGTTGGCCGGCCTGATCGAGAAGGGCGCGCTGGGCCAGAAGGCCGGCGGCGGTTTCTACAAGAAGGTGGGCAAGGACATTCAGCGCCTGGACTTCGCCACCGGCGAATACGTGGCCGGCGGCAAGAAGGCCGACGAGATCGTGGCCCGCATGCTGAAGAAGCCGGCGGCCGATCGCATCAAGCTGCTGCGTGAATCGAGCAATCCGCAGGCCCAGTTCCTCTGGTCCATCCTGCGCGACAGCTTCCACTACGTGGCCGTGCATCTGGCCAGCGTGGCCGACACCGCGCGCGAGATCGACTTCGCTATGCGCTGGGGCTTTGGCTCGCAACAAGGGCCGTTCGAGCTCTGGCAAGCGGCCGGCTGGAAGCAGGTGGCCGAGTGGATCTCCGCTGACATCGCCGAGGGCAAGACCCTCAGCAACGCCCCGCTGCCCGCCTGGGTGAGCGAAGGCCCGGTGGCCGAGAACGGCGGCGTGCACAGCGTGAACGGTTCCTGGAGCGCCGCGGAGGGCAAGTTCAAACCGCGCGCCAAGCTGCCGGTGTACGAGCGCCAGGCCTTCCCCGAGGCCCTGGTGGGCGAGGGCGCGGCCGAGCCGCTGAAGGCCGGCACCGAGCTCTTCAAGAACGAGGAAGTGCGCGTCTGGACGCTGGACAACGAGGTCGTGATCGCATCGATCACCGCCAAGCTGCACCTCATCAGCCCGACCGTCACCGAAGGCCTGCTGAAGGCGGTGGAGATTGCCGAAGCCCAGTACAAGGGCCTGGTGATCTGGTCGCCCGATGACGTGTTCTCGGCCGGCGCCAACCTGGAAGCGCTGATGCCGGTCTTCATGACCAAGGGCGCCAAGGGCATCGCGCCGGAAGAGAAGAAGCTGCAGGACATGATGCTGCGCCTGCGTTACGCCAATGTGCCGGTGATCGCCGCGATGCGCGGCCTGGCCCTGGGCGGTGGCGCCGAGCTGGCGGTGCATTGCGCACGCCGTGTCGCGCACATGGAAAGCTATGTCGGCCTGGTGGAAGTGGGCGTCGGCCTGATCCCCGGCGGTGGCGGCCTGACCTATATCGCACGCCGCGCCGCCGAGATGGCCGCCGCCGGCAATGCCAACGCCGACATCTTCATGTTCCTCAAGGATGGCTTCACCACGGCGGCCACCGCCAAGGTCGCCACCTCGGCACTGGAAGCCAGGAAGAACGGCTTCCTGCTGGACAGCGACGTGATCGTGCCCAACAAGGACGAGCTGCTGCACGTGGCCTCGGCCCAGGCCAAGGCCATGTTCGAGTCGGGCTACCGCCCGCCGCTCAAGGCGCTGTTCCCGGTGGCCGGCCGTTCGGGCATCGCCACCATCAAGGGCCAGCTGGCCAACATGCGCGACGGCGGCTTCATCAGCCAGCACGACTTCCATCTCGCCAGCCTGATCGCCGATGTGGTGTGCGGCGGTGCGGTGGAGGCGGGCTCGCTGGTCAGCGAGGAGTACCTGATGTCGCTGGAACGCCAGCACTTCTGCGCGCTGCTGGAGCATCCCAAGACGCAGGAGCGCATCATGGGCATGCTGCAGACCGGCAAGCCGGTGCGCAACTGAGATCGGCAAGAGCCTCATCATGAGCGCCACTCCGAACCGACTGGCCCGCACCCTGCAGCGCATCGAGGCGCTGCCGGCCCTGCTGCGCCAGCCGGCGCGCAACCTGGCCCTGCGCCGCGCCGTGCCCTTCACCGGCACGGCCGGCCTGGACTTCGTGGCGCTGACGCCAGCGCGCACCGAGATCGCGGTGCGCAACCGCCGCCCGGTGCAGAACCACATCCAGGGCGTGCATGCCGCCGCCATGGCGCTGCTGGCCGAAACGGCCACCGGCATGGTGGTGGGCATGAATGTGCGCGACGACTGCCTGCCGCTGTGCAAGTCCATGCATGTGGACTTCAAGAAGCGGGCCACCGGCGCGATGCGCGCCGAGGCCAGCCTCAGCGAGCAGCAGCGCGCCAGCATGCGGGCCGAGCCCAAGGGCGAGGTCACGGTGACGGTGGTGGTGACCGATGAGGCCGGCGTGAATCCGGTCGAATGTGAATTTGTTTGGGCTTGGATACCCAAGACCCCCAAGAACTGAAAGGTTGGTTGAACATCATGGCAAAGCAAGTGCAAGAAGCCTATATCTGCGCCGCCACCCGTTTGCCCATCGGCAAGTCGGGCCGCGGTTACTACAAGAACACCCGCCCCGACGAGATGCTGGTGCGTGCCATCCAGGCCGCGCTGGCCCAGGTGCCAGGTCTTGACCCCGCCGCCATCGAAGACGCCATCGTCGGCTGCTCCTTCCCCGAAGGCGAACAGGGCATGAACATCGCCCGCGTGGCGGCGGTGCTCTCGGGCCTGCCCAATACCGTGGGCGGCGTGACGGTGAACCGTTACTGCGCGTCCGGCATCACCGCGCTGCAGATGGCGGCCGACCGCATCCGCGTCGGCGAGGCCGAAGTCATGATCGCCGGTGGCGTCGAATCGATGAGCATGGTGCCGATGGGCGGCAACAAGCCCTCGCTCTCGCCGCTGATCTTCGAGCGTGACGAGAACATCGGCATCGCCTACGGCATGGGCCTGACGGCCGAGAAGGTGGCCCAGCAATGGAAGGTCAGCCGCGAGGCGCAGGACGCCTTCGCGCTGGAATCGCATCGCCGCGCCCTGGCCGCCATGGAAGCCGGCCATTTCGCCGCCGAGATGACGCCCTTCGAGATCATTGAGCGCTCGCCCAACTTGGCGGACGGCTCGATCAGCGAGCGTCGCCGCGTGGTGAGTCTGGATGAGGGCCCGCGCAAGGACACCTCGATCGAAGGCCTGGGCAAGCTCAAGCCGGTGTTCGCCGCCAAGGGCAGCGTCACCGCCGGCAACAGCTCGCAGACCTCGGACGGTGCCGGCGCCCTGATCGTGGCCTCGGAAGCCGCGGTGAAGCGCTTCGGCCTCACGCCGCTGGCCCGCTTCGTCTCCTTCGCGGTGCGCGGCGTGCCGCCCGAGATCATGGGCATCGGCCCGATCGAAGCCATCCCCGCTGCCCTGAAGCTGGCCGGCATCACCGCCGCCGACCTGGACTGGGTGGAACTGAACGAAGCCTTCGCCGCGCAATCGCTGGCGGTGCTGAACGACCTCGACAGCAAGGGCATCGTGCTGGACCGCAGCAAGGTCAACCCCAACGGCGGCGCGATCGCACTCGGCCACCCGCTGGGCGCCACCGGCGCGATCCGTGCGGCCTCGGTGATCCATGGCCTGCGCCGCACCGGCGGCAAGTACGGCATGGTGACGATGTGCGTGGGCGCCGGCCAAGGCGCCGCCGGCATCATCGAACGCCTCTGAGGTGAGTGCCATGCGCCGCCGTCAGCTTCTCCGATCCGGAACGCTGCTGGCGGCGCCCGCCAGCCTGTCATTGACCGCCTGCCAGGGCGAACTGCCCAAGCAGTTCGAAAGCTGGCGTGCCGCCCAGGAGGCCGTGCTGGAGCTGCGCTTCAAGGAGCCCAGGCTGCAGGGCAGCCACTGGAATCTGGCGCAGATGCTGCAGCACGCGGCGCAGAGCATCGAGTACTCGATGCAGGGCTTCCCCGAGCCCAAGCCGGCCTGGTTCCAGGCCACGCTGGGCAGCACGGCGTTCGCCTTCTTCGATGCGCGCGGCCAGATGAGCCATACGCTGGACGAGCCCATCCCCGGCGCGCCGGCGCTGGACGCCGAGCGCAGCCTCAAGTCCGCGGTGCAACGCCTGCTCGATGCGATGGATGCCTTCGCCGCTTTCAAGGGCGAGTTCAAGCCCCATTTCGCCTATGGCAAACTCGACCGAAACCAGTACCAGCGTGCACACCTGATGCACCTGGCCAACCACTGGCAGCAACTGAGCGCCTGATTTCCCAGGCAGGAGACAAGACCCATGAGCATCAAGACCGCCATCGTGAACGGCGTGGCGACGATTGAAATCGCCCGTCCCGAGAAGAAGAACGCACTGACCCGCGCCATGTACCAGGCCATGGCCGATGCCCTGCTGGCGGCGAATGGCGACAAGAGCGTGCGCGCGGTGCTGATCCAGGGCCAGCCCGGCATCTTCACCTCCGGCAACGATATCGAAGACTTCATGGGCAGCCCGCCGCGCGACGAAGAAGCGCCGGTGTTCCAGTTCATGCGTGCGCTGGTGGCCTGCGAGAAGCCGGTGATCGCGGCGGTGAATGGTGCCGCCATCGGCATCGGCACCACCATGCTCTTGCACTGCGATTTCGTCTACGTGGCCGACGACGCCCGCCTGGCCATGCCCTTCGTGGGCCTGGGCCTGGTGCCCGAGTTCGCCTCCAGCCTGGTCGTGCCGCGCCTGATGGGCCATGCGAAGGCGGCCGAGAAGCTGCTGTTGGGCGACCCTTTCACCGGCGCCGATGCGGTGGAGTGCGGCATTGCCAACGCCGTGCTGCCGGCCGGCGAGGTGGTGAACCAGGCGCGCCGCGTGGCCGAACGCTTCAACAATCTGGCGCCCAGCGCGGTGCGCGAGAGCAAGCGCCTGATGCGCAGCCACAGCAGCGCCCAGGTCCTCGAGACCATCAAGGTCGAGGCCGAGATCTTTGGCGCGCGCCTGCGTTCGCCCGAAGCGTCTGAAGCCTTCCAGGCCTTCTTCCAGAAGCGCGCTCCGGACTTCTCCAAGTTCGACTGAGCGTTGATCGCCGCGCGCTGCTGATGCTGCAGCTGGCCAAGATTGCGCTGGCGCCGCTGCTGCTATGGCAGGGCTCGCAGCTGCGCCGCAAGGCCTTGCGCCTGCCCGAGGCCGCCGGTGCACGCAGCGGCGTGGCCGGCAGCGGCGAGCTGTGCCTGCGCCTGCTGATCGTGGGCGACTCCTCGGGCGCCGGCGTCGGCGCCGCCACGCAGGCCGAGGCTCTGGCCGGCCGGCTCTCGGTGGCGCTGGCGCAGCGGCTGGGCGGCAGCGTGCATTGGCAGCTGATCGCCAAAACCGGCCATACCACCGCCGATGCCCTGGCGGCGTTCGAAGCCAGCACGGCGCAGGCCGCCGATGTGCTGGTGACGGCGCTGGGCGTCAACGATGTGGTGTCGCAGGTCTCGCCGCGCCGCTGGGCGCATCAGCTGCAACTGCTGCATGAACTGGCGGTGCAACGCGCCGGCGTGCGCTACAGCCTGCACAGCGCCGTGCCGCCCATGCATGCCTTTCCCTTGCTGCCGCAGCCGCTGCGCTGGCTGCTGGGCGCCCATGCCCTGCGCATGAATCGCATGCTGGCGCGCAGCCTGCTTGGCGATGCGCGGCGCGGCCTGCAGGCGCTGCCGCCGCATCTGCACGGCGCCGCTGCCGCCGAACTGATGGCACCGGATGGTTTCCACCCCGGGCCCGCCGGCTACCAGCTCTGGGCCGATGCGCTGGCCGAGCGCATCGTGCGCGAGTGGTCTCAGATCACATTCAGTTCCAGATAGGGCCGGCCGGCGGCGATGCGCTGGGGCGAGAGCGGGCCTAGATCCAGGCTCTGGTAGCGGCCATGCGCCAGCAGTTCGGCGACGCCGCGGCCCACGCCGGGGGCATGCTGCAGCCCATGACCCGAGAAGCCGCAGGCGAGCAGCAGATCGGGACATTCCGCCAGCGCACCGACCAGGCCGTTGTGGTCGAAGCTGTTCATCTCGTAATAGCCGGCCCAGGCGCGCTCGGGCCGCAGCGACTCGAAGCCCGGCACGCGCTGCGCCAGCGCGGGCCACAGCCGCTCCTCGAAGAGATCGGCCTCGGGGTCCAGGGGCAGGTCGTCGCCATCGTCCAGCGGCGTGCCGCCGCAGATGAACTGCCCCTCGCCCTCGGGGCGGAACCAGAGTCCGCTGGGGTCGATCACCAGCGGGCATTGGGGCGCTTGCGCGGGGCTGCGGAAGCCATAGACGCTGCGGCGTTTGGCGCTGACCGGCACCGTCAAGCCGGCCGTGGCGGCGAGCCCGCCCGACCAGGCGCCGCAGGCGAGCACATAGCGATCGGCCTGCAGCAGGCCGGTGGCCGTGCGCACGCCGCGCATCGCGCCGCCGGCATCGCGCTCCAGGGCCAGGGCCTCGTCGCGCAGGTATTGCACGCCCTGCGCCTGGGCGCGCTGCTTGAAATGCTGCAGCAGACCCCAGCCGTCGAACCAGCCCTCGCCGCTGCGGCCCCAGCTGCCCAGGGTCAGGTCTTGCGTGGCCAGCCAGGGCCAGCGCGCCTGCAGCTGGGCCGGCTCCATCAGCACAATGTCGGCACCCATGCCGCGTTGCAAGGCGTTGAGCTGCCGCAGCGAGTCTGCCCCCGCCGCGGTGGCGAGGTATAGATAGCCCTGCTCGACCAGGCCGGCCTGCGCGCCCAGGCCGCGTATCAGCTCCAGCCCGTACTGGGAGAGCGCAATGTTGAGCGGCGTGCTGAACTGCTGGCGTATCGAGGCGGCGGAAAGCGCCGAGGAGGCGCGCGCGTAGCTCGGGTCGCGCTCCAGCACCGTGATCTGTCCCCGCCACGCCGGCGCGGCCGAGAGGTAGGCGGCCACGGCGCTGCCGATCGCGCCGCCACCGATGATGAGCACGCTCACGGCTGGTGCACGAAAGGCCTGGGCTTGCCCTCGTGGTCGATCGCCACAAAGGTCAGCTGCGCCTCGGTGACCTTCACCACATGGGGGTTGGCCGGGTTGCGTTCGGCGATCACTTCCACATTGACGGTGATGGAGGTGCGGCCCACGCGGGTGATCTGGGCGTAGAAGGACAGCAGGTCGCCGATCGAGACCGGCTGCTTGAAGAGGAACTCCTTCACCGCCACGGTGGCCACGCGGCCGCGCGAGAGGCGCGCCGGCAGCACCGAGCCGGCGATGTCCACCTGGGCCATGATCCAGCCGCCGAACACATCACCGTTGTGGTTGGCGTCGGCCGGCATGGGCATGACGCGCAGCACCAGCTCGCGAGGCCAGTCAGGGGCGGTGGAAGGGCTTGAAACTTCGCTCATGAGGCATACCTGTGACAATCTTCGAGGCATTCTCCTCCAGTCACACCTCCACAGGCATTCATGCGACGCAGTCCCGAGCCGGCCCCCGCACAGTCTTCGTCCACCGGCGCACGCGCGCGCAGCGACTGGGGCACCATCGCCAAGCTGCTGCCCTATCTGTGGCGCTACCGCTGGCGCGTCGGCCTGGCGCTGGGCTTCATGGTCTGCGCCAAGCTGGCCAATGTGGGCGTGCCGCTGCTACTCAAGACCCTGATCGACAGCCTCTCCATCAAGCCGGGCAGCACCCAGGCCATGCTGGTGGTGCCGCTGGGCCTGCTGGTGGCCTATGGCGCGCTGCGCCTGTGCACCTCACTGTTCACCGAGCTACGTGAGCTGATCTTCGCCAAGGCCACCGAGGGCACGGCGCGCAGCATCTCGCTGCAGGTGTTCCGCCACCTGCACGACCTCAGCCTGCGCTTCCATCTGGAGCGCCAGACCGGCGGCATGACGCGCGACATCGAGCGCGGCACGCGTGCGGTGCATTCGCTGATCTCCTACTCGCTCTACAGCATTGTGCCCACCCTGATCGAGGTGGTGCTGGTGCTGAGCCTGCTGTCGATCAAGTTCGACATCTGGTTTGCCTGGATCACGCTGGCGGCCCTGGTGTTCTACATCAGCTTCACCGTGGTGGTGACCGAATGGCGCACCAAGTTCCGCAAGCTGCTCAACGAACTGGACTCGGTGGCGCATACCAAGGCGATCGATTCGCTCCTGAACTACGAGACGGTGAAGTACTTCAACAACGAGGACTTCGAGGCCAGGCGCTACGACGAAAGCCTGGAGAAGCTGCGCCGCGCCCAGCTGAAATCGCAGTCCACCCTGTCGCTGCTCAACACCGGCCAGCAACTCATCATCGCCGCGGCCCTGGTGGTGATGCTGTGGCGTGCCACCGAGGGCGTGGTGGCCGGCCATATGAGCCTGGGCGATCTGGTGATGATCAATGCCTTCATGATCCAGCTCTACATCCCGCTCAACTTCCTGGGTGTGATCTACCGCGAGATCAAGCAAAGCCTCACCGACCTGGACAAGATGTTCACCCTGCTGGAGCGCGAGCGCGAGATTGCCGATGCGCCCGATGCGAAGCCGCTGGCGGTGCAGGGCGCGGCGGTGCGCTTCGAGCATGTGAGCTTCGCCTACGACGCGGCGCGGCCGATCCTGCACGACATCAGCTTCGAGATCCCGGCCGGCAAGAAGGTGGCGGTGGTGGGCCCCAGCGGCTCGGGCAAGAGCACCCTGGCGCGCCTGCTCTACCGCTTCTATGACGTGGACGCCGGCAGCATCAGCATCGATGGCCAGGATCTGCGCGGCCTCACCCAGGGCAGCGTGCGCCGCGCCATCGGCATCGTGCCGCAGGACACGGTGCTGTTCAACGACACCGTGGCCTACAACATCGCCTACGGCCAGCCCGGCGCCACGCAGCAGGAGGTGGAGGCGGCGGCCCGGGCCGCGCATATCCACAGCTTCATCGCCAGCACGCCCAAGGGCTATGCCACCATGGTGGGCGAGCGCGGGCTCAAGCTCAGCGGTGGCGAGAAGCAGCGCGTGGCGATTGCCCGCACGCTCTTGAAGAACCCGCCCATCCTGATCTTCGACGAGGCCACCTCGGCGCTCGACTCAGGCAATGAGCGCGCCATCCAGGCCGAGCTGGAGGCGGCGGCGCAGAACAAGACCGTGCTGGTGATCGCGCACCGGCTCTCCACCATCGTCGATGCGCACGAGATCCTGGTGATGGAAAGGGGCCGCATCATGGAACGCGGCCACCATGCTCAGCTGATCGAGCAGGGTGGCCGGTATGCGCAGATGTGGCGGGTGCAGCAGAGCGGCGGGGCCGCGGCCGACGAGCCGCACAGTGCGGCCGTTTGACGACCGGTCTCAGGCCTTGCGGCGGCGCATCAGCGCCAGTGCGCTCAGGGCCGCCAGGGTCAGTCCGAGGCTGGCGGGCTCCGGCACATTGCCGCCCGGATCGCGGCTGCCGAAGGTGATGTTGTCCAGCAGGGTCGTGGCGTCGCCCGCGGCGGTGAACACGACGCGATTTGCCGTACCTTCAAAGGTCAGCGCATCGCTGTGCGCCCATTTGCAGCTGACGCCGGCGTCGCAAGTCGTCTGCGGGCCGAATCCATCGAAGGACTTGATGAGTTCGTTGTTCTTGTAGAGCGTCACCGTGAAGCTGGCGCGGCCACCGGTCCACCAGAAGTCCAGCGCCGACGCGAAGCCCCCATCCACGGCGATCTCCAAGACCTGGCTCTGGCCGGTGGAAGGCTCCAGCGGGTTCTTGGCAATCAGCAGGGCGCCGATGCCAATGCCGGGCAGATCGGGATCGGGGGCGTTGAAATCACCAAAGCCCCCCGCTGCCTGGCTGTTGACAAACCAGCCCGTGCCGCTGAACTGAAAACCGCTGTAGAAGTTGTCAACCTGCGAAGCGTCCGGCTCCACGACCTCGAACGTCAGGGTAGGGGCGGCTTGCGACTGTGCAGCGAGCAAGGCCAGTGCGCTGGCGATCAATGTTTTGGTGAGCCGCATGGGGAGCTCCGCTTCTTGATGGTTGGTGGGCAAGCGACGCATGGACAACTACTCGCTCGCGTTCAATGTAACCAAGGGCAACGCTGTTGCGCGTGGCGGGCCCCCTCCATCTAGGGGGGAGGCTGCCGCAGATAAGGGGGAGAAAGCCGCCGGCTACACTGCTCAGGTGGAAACCAAATGGCTTGAAGACTTCGTCAGCCTGGCCGAGACGCGCAGCTTTTCGCGTTCGGCGCAACTCAGGCATGTGACGCAACCGGCATTCTCGCGGCGCATCCAGGCACTCGAGGCCTGGGCCGGCGTGGATCTGGTGGACCGATCCTCCTACCCGACCCGCCTGACCGCCGCCGGCGAGACCCTGCTGGCCCAGGCCATGGAGGTGCTGGGCGGCTTGCAGTCGGCGCGCAATATGCTGCGCAGCCACCAGTCGGTGGGGCAGGACATGATCGAGTTTGCCGTGCCGCATTCGCTCGCCTTCAGCTTCTTCCCGCATTGGCTGATGGACCTGCGCCAGCGCTTTGGCGCCGTGAAGTGCCGGCTGAATGCGCTCAATGTGCACGACGCGACCCTGCAGCTGAGCGAGGGCAATTGCGACCTGCTGCTGGTCTACCACCACCCCAGCCAGCCGCTGCAGCTGGACCCCGAGCGCTACCAGATGGTCTCGCTGGGCCATGAGACCCTGGCCGCCTATGCCAAGGCCGATGCCCAGGGCCGGCCGCTGTTTCGCCTGCCCGGCCACCCGGGCCAGAAGATTCCCTTCCTCAGCTATGCCTCGGGCGCCTATCTGGGCCGCCTGGTGGAGTTGATCGTGAAGGCCTCGCCCGCGCCGCTGAACCTGGACTCCATCTACGAGACCGACATGGCCGAGGGCCTGAAGGCGATGGCGCTGGAGGGGCATGGCCTGGCCTTTCTGCCGGCCAGCTCGGTCAAGAAGGAGCTCAAGTCCAAGCGCCTGGTGCTGGCCTCGGCGGAGGGTGAGTTCGAGCTCAATATGGAGCTGCGCATCTACCGCGAGCGCCCCGACACCGCACGCCGTGCCAAGCCTGCGGCGCTGGCGCTCTGGGATTTTCTGACCAGCAAGCCCTGATGGATCGGGTTTGCCCGGGGGCGACCGGCTGCCGCAGCGGGCCGCAATGGCGTAAAACTCCCCCCTGTGCCGGCGGCCCAGCCATGGTCTGCTCGGCCCCATCCCCGAGAACCCTGAACGAGGAGCTTTTATGAACAAGACTTTTGCGTTGGCCTTGGCCCTCGCAGCCGCCACCGGCGCGGCGCACGCGGAAGACACGCTGAAGAAGATCAAGGACAGTGGCAGCGTCACCATGGGGGTGCGCGAGTCCTCGGGTGCGCTCTCCTACACCCTGGGTGACGGCAAGTACGTGGGCTACCACGTCGAGATCTGCCAGCATGTGCTGGCCGATGTGCAGAAGCAGCTGGGCCTGGCCAAGCTGGAGATCAAGTACCAGCCGGTGACCTCGCAGAACCGCATCCCGCTGGTGCAGAACGGCACCGTGGACATCGAGTGCGGCTCCACCACCAACAACCTGACGCGCCAGAAGGACGTGGCCTTTGCGGTCACCACCTTCGTCGAGGAAGTGCGCATCGCGGTGAAGGCCAACTCGGGCATCACCTCGATCGGCCAGCTCAACGGCAAGAACGTCGCCACCACCACCGGCACGACCTCGGTGCAGACCCTGCGCAAGCATGAGCGCGCCACCGGCGTGGACTTCAAGGAGGTGTTCGGCAAGGACCATGCCGACAGCTTCCTGCTGCTGGAATCGGGCCGCGCCGATGCCTTCGTGATGGACGGCGCCATCCTGGCCGGCAATATCGCCAAGAGCAAGAACCCGGCCGACTACAAGTTGGTGGGCGAGGTGCTGTCGGTGGAGCCGATCGCCATCATGATGCGCAAGGACGACCCGGCCTTCAAGAAGGCGGTGGACGACAGCATCAAGGCGATGATGAAGTCGGGCGAGATCGCCAAGACCTGGCACAAGTGGTTCGAGCAGCCGATCCCGCCGGCCAATACCAAGGTGGGCATGCCGCCCAATGACAACACCAAGGCGGCCTGGGCCAATCCCAACGACAAGCCGATGGAAGACTACGCCAAGAAGTAAGTCGGCTCCCGCTTGGACTGGATATTGGGGCCGCCTTTGCGCGGCCCCGCGCTTTGACAGGAGTGGGCATGGCGAACTGGGACTGGCAGGTGTTCTGCAAGAACACCATCGATGGCGAGGTGATACCGCGCTGCCTGGGCAGCGGCGGTGACATCAGCTACCTGGACTGGATGCTCTCGGCCTGGGGCTGGACGCTGAGCGTGGCGCTGCTGGCCCTCGTCGTGGCGCTGCTGCTGGGCTCGCTGATGGGCATTCTGCGCACCGTGCCGCACAAGGGCCTGGTGTTCCTGGGCAATGCCTGGACCGAGCTGTTCCGCAACATCCCGCTGCTGGTGCAGGTGTTCCTCTGGTACCACGTGCTGCCGG
>Ga0208635_100072_pt1 | contig 76796 bp, 81 predicted proteins | sample LakWasMe93_HOW11_2_FD_183915 | JGI IMG/M metagenome (GOLD analysis project Ga0208635, IMG submission 183915) | Freshwater sediment methanotrophic microbial communities from Lake Washington under simulated oxygen tension - Sediment Metagenome... | ecosystem: Environmental > Aquatic > Freshwater >...
TGGCCGCGGGCACCATGGGTGACGGCCAGGTGGTGTGCGCCGAGGCTGGTGGCGTGGAAGGCGAATCCAAGAAGTCGATGGAAGGCTTCAAGGCCAAGTTCAAGGAAAAGTACAAGGTGGACGTGCAGATCTACGCCCCCTATGTGTATGACGCCGTGAACGTGATGGTGGCGGCGATGGTGAAGGCCGGCTCGGCCGAGCCTGCCAAGTACCTGCCGGTGCTGGCCAAGACCGACGGTTACAAGGGCGTGACCGGCACGATCGGCTTCGACGGCAAGGGCGACATCAAGAATGGCGCGCTGACCCTGTTCACCTACAAGGGCGGTGCGCGCGAGCAGATCGCCGTGGTGCGCTAAGCCAGTCGAGCCTGGTTTGACGACCACCGGATACCGGTAGACGAAGACAGAAGACCGAAGGGCGGCTTCCTCGGCCGCCCGGGCCTCATCCAGACAGGCCCTCTTGGGCATCCCCAGTGACTCCGGGGATGCCCTTTTTTGCGTCCGGCCCAGGCGCTTTCGTACCCCGGCTGTAACCGCAACAGGGTCCGGATCTTGTAATATGGTTACCAATTTCAATCCGGCCGAGTTACATCGGCGCAGGGGCTGACCGTATGACAACCAAGACCGCTCGCTTGATCAGCGAGGTCACCGCGCGCATCCAGGCGCGCAGCGCCGCCACCCGTGAGCGCTATCTGGCCCAGGTGGCACAGCTGGCCGGCCGCAAGCGCGGCGTGGAACGCATGGGCTGCGCCAACGTGGCGCATGCTTTCGCCGCCATGCCCGCCAATGACAAGCTGCGCATCGTGGCCGAGAAGGCGCCGCATCTGGGCATCGTCACCGCCTACAACGACATGCTCTCGGCCCACCAGCCCTACGAGCATTACCCCGAGCTGATACGCGCCGAGGCCCATGCCCAGGGCGCCACCGTGCAGGTGGCGGGCGGCACGCCGGCGATGTGCGATGGCGTCACGCAAGGCCTGCCCGGCATGGAGCTGAGCCTGTTCTCGCGCGACAGCATCGCCATGAGCACCGCCATCGCGCTGAGTCACGATGTCTTTGACGGCGCGCTGCTCTTGGGCATCTGCGACAAGATCGTGCCGGGGCTCCTGATCGGCGCGCTGCATTTCGGCCATCTGCCCTGCGTGTTCGTGCCCGCCGGCCCGATGAGCAGCGGCATCTCCAACAGCGAGAAGGCCAAGGTGCGCGAGCTTTATGCACAAGGCAAGGTGGGGCGCGAGGAGCTGCTGAAGAGCGAGTCCGCCGCCTACCATGGCGCCGGCACCTGCACCTTCTACGGCACCGCCAACAGCAACCAGATGCTGCTGGAGGCCATGGGCCTGCACCTGCCGGGCGCGGCCTTCGTGCATCCGCAGGACGACTTGCGTGAGCAGCTCACCCGCGCCGCGGTGCGCCAGGCCCTCAGCATCACCGCCAAGGGCAACTACACGCCGATCGGCCGCCTGGTGGACGAGCGCTGCATCGTCAACGCCATGGTCGCGCTGCTCGCCACCGGCGGCTCCACCAACCACCTGATCCATTGGGTGGCGGTGGCGCGCTCGGCCGGCATCCTGATCGACTGGACCGATTTCTCCGAGCTCTCGGCCGCCGTGCCGCTGCTGGCGCGCGTCTATCCGAACGGCAGCGCCGACGTGAACCAGTTCCAGGCCGCGGGCGGCCCCGGCTTCGTGATCCGCGAGCTGCTGCAGGCCGGCCTGATGCACGAGGACGTGCTGACCGTCAGCGGCCCCAGCCTGCAGGCCTATGGCCGCGTGCCCAGCCTCGCTGCCGATGGCAAGCCGCAATGGCAGGCGCTGCCCGAGGGCTCCAGCGACGAGGGCGTGGTGCGTACGGCGGCCGCGCCCTTCAGCGCCAGCGGCGGCCTCAAGCTGCTGGCCGGCAACCTGGGCCGTGCCGTCATCAAGGTTTCGGCGGTGCCGGAAGACCGCCACGTGATCGAAGCCCCGGCGCGCATCTTCACCGACCAGGAATCCATGCAGGCGGCCTTCAAGGCCGGCGAGCTGGACCGCGACGTGGTGGTGGTGGTGCGTTTCCAGGGCCCGCAGGCCAATGGCATGCCCGAGCTGCACAAGCTCACGCCGCCGCTGGCCGTGCTGCAGGGCAAGGGCTTCAAGGTCGCGCTGGTGACCGACGGCCGCATGAGCGGCGCCTCCGGCAAGGTGCCGGCCGCCATCCATGTGAGCCCCGAGGCTTTGGCTGGCGGCCCCTTGGCCAGGCTGCGCGATGGCGATCTGGTGCGCATGGATGCCATCAGCGGCGAGCTGCAGGCCCTGGTGCCCGAAGCCGAGTGGGCGCAGCGCGCGCTTGCCAGCATCGCGCCCGAGCAGCAGGCCGAGAACGGCGCCGGCCTCGGCCGCGAGCTGTTCGCCGGCCTGCGCCGCAACGTCAAGAGCGCCGAAGAAGGCGCGATCACCTGGCTCTGACCTTAGGAAGCGACATGAGCGACGGAAAAGGAACCCTCAGCCTGGCCGCCCACGGCCCCGTGATCCCGGTGATCGTGATCCAGCGCCTGCAGGACGCCGTGCCGCTGGCCCAGGCCCTGGTGGCCGGCGGCGTGCGCGTGCTGGAAGTGACGCTGCGCACGCCGGTGGCGCTGGCGGCGATGGAGGCGATGGCGCGCGCCGTGCCCGAGGCCATCGTCGGTGCCGGCACCCTGCGTACGGTGGCCGATGTGGTGGCGGCCAAGAACGCCGGCTGCCAGTTCGGCGTCAGCCCCGGCTATACCGATGCCATGGGCGCGGCCTGCCAGGCGCAAGACCTGCCCCTCCTGCCCGGCGTGTCCACCGCCAGCGAGGTGATGCAGGCGAATGCCGCGGGCTATGGCTTCCTCAAGCTGTTCCCGGCCACCGCGGTGGGTGGGGTGAACCTGCTGAAGGCGCTGGCGGGGCCCTTCCCGGATGTGGCCTTTTGCCCCACCGGCGGCATCACGCCCGAAAGTGCGCCGCAATTCCTGGCGCTGCCGAATGTGAAGGTCTGCGGCGGCTCCTGGCTCACGCCGGCCGATGCCATCGAGGCCGGCGACTGGGCCCGCATCACGCGCCTGGCCCAGGCCACGCTCGCCTTGCGAGGCTGATCGATCAGGCGCGCGCGTCGAAGATCAGGCAGGTGGTGCTGGCATGGGCATACAGCTTGCCGTCATGCCCCACCAGCCGCGCCTCGGCGGTGGCCACCTGGCGCCCGCCATGGGTGACCTCGCCGATCGCGCGCACCAGCGGCACGCGGTCTGACAGCGCCCGCACCAGGTTCACCTTGAACTCCAGCGTGGTGTAGGCGCGCCCCGGCTCCAGGCTGGTGTGCACCGCGCAGCCCAGCGCCGAATCGAGCAGGGTGGCGAACCAGCCGCCATGCACGGTGCCCAGCGGGTTGTAATGCTTGCGCTGCGGCTGGCCCTGGAACACCGCGCGGCCATGCGCCACCTCGATGAGGCAGAAGTCCAGGGTGTGCGAAATCGGCGCCGGCGGGAATTCGCCGTTCAGCAGGGCCTGCATCTGCTGCAGGCCGGTCAGGCCCGCCAGCTGCTCGGGCCGCGCCAGCCCATGCTCCGGGCGTAGCCGGGCGCGTACCGTGGCCTCGTCGGCCTGCCATTGGGCCAGCAGTTCGTCCGCCACGGAGGGGGCTGGGTTTGTGCGTGCGTCCATCGTTGATTCCAATGTTTGTATCTGCAACTATTGCAGCTGCAATCATCGCCACTACAATGCCGGCATGTCAAGCAAACCCGCGACAGCAGCAAAGCCCACGCCGAAGCAAGGCCCGCAGGGCTGCACCAATTTCAAGCTGCGCCAGCTGACGCGCCTGGTGTCGCAGCATTGCGAGACCCATTTCGCCGAGACCGGGCTCAAGACCACGCAGTACTCGCTGCTCGCCCACATCGACCACCTTGGCCCGGTGCAGCCCAGCGAGCTGGCGCGGCGCATGGATCTGGACGTCTCCACGCTCTCGCGCAATGTGCAGGGCCTGGTGGCGGCCGGGCTGGTGGGGCTGGCCGAGGGCGACGACGCGCGCAGCCACCGCCTGCGGCTGACCGAGGCCGGCCGCGCCAAGCGCCAGGCCATGAAGGGCAGCTGGAAGCGTGCCCAGCTCTCGCTCAACGACAGGCTGGGCGATGCCAAGGTCGCGCAGCTGCATGCCCTGCTGGACGAGTGCCTGGAGCTGATGCGCGGCTGATAGCATGCCCCCATGCCCCGCGTCATTGACTTGCCCAGCTGGCCACGCCGCCACAGCTTCGAGTTCTTCCGCCAACTCAACCAGCCTTACTTCAGCCTCTGCACGCGCGTGGAGCTGAGCGGCCTGCTGGCCCGCGCCAAGGCGCAGGCCGAGGCCACGCCCTTCCTGGCCTACCACCACGCCTTGCTGGCCACGGCCAACGAGTTCGCCTGCTTCCGCCAGCGCATCGTCGATGGCCAGGTGATCGAATACGCGCAGGTCGACGCCAGCACCACGGTGCTGCGCAGCGATGAAAGCCTGGCCTTCGCCGATCTGGCCTATCACGCCGATTTCGGCCGCTTCGTGCGCGAGGCGCGGGCCAGCCTGGCGGCGGCGCGTACCTCCGACCCGGATGCCATCGTCAGCAACAAGCTGCCGCGCCAGGACATGATCCACACCACCGTGATCCCCTGGCTGAGCTTCAGCAGCTTCTCGCACCCGCGCCAGCTGGGCACCGGGGACGCCATCCCCAAGTTCGCGCTGGGCCGCTACGAGCCCGAGCCCGGCAGCAGCCGGCTATGGATGCCGGTGCATGTGGAGGTGCACCACGCGCTGATGGACGGCCTGCATGTGGGCCGTTTCTTCGAGGCCTTGCAGGCCCGGATGAGCCAGGGCTAGAGCTCGATCTCGACCAGCACCGGCGCGTGGTCGCTAGGCCGCTCGTTCTTGCGCGGCAGCTTGTCGATCACGCAAGACTTCACCGCGCCCTTGAGCGCCGCGCTGACCAGGATGTGGTCGATGCGCAGGCCCTGGTTCTTGCGGAAGGCGAGGTTGCGGTAGTCCCACCAGCTCCAGCTCTTGGCCGGCTGCTCGAAGAGCCGGAAGGCGTCGCTCAGGCCCAGGCCCAGCAAGGCCTGGAAATGGGCGCGCTCCTCGGGCGTGCAATGGATCTGTCCGGCCCAGGCCACCGGGTCGTAGACATCGCGATCCTCGGGGGCGATGTTGAAGTCGCCCATCAGCACCAGCTTGTCATGCGTCTGCAGCTCCTGGCGCAGCCAGTCCTGCAGGGCGTGCAGCCAGCCCATCTTGTACTGGAACTTGTCGCTGTCGGGTGCCTGGCCATTGGGGAAATAGCCGCCCACCACGCGCACGCCGGCCACGGTGCCGGCGATCACGCGCGCCTGCTCGTCGGCGAAGCCGGGGATGTTCTTCACCACCGCGCTGGCCGGGGTCTTGCTGATCAGGGCCACGCCGTTGTAGGTCTTCTGGCCGAACCATTGCACCTGGTAGCCGGCCGCGCCGATCTCCATGGTGGGGAACTTGTCGTCGGTGAGCTTGGTCTCCTGCAGCACCAGGGCATCGACCGGATTCGCCGCCAGCCAGTCGAGCAGCTGCGGCAGGCGCACGGCCAGGGAGTTGACGTTCCAGGTGGCGAGTTTCATGGGTGACAGAGAGGCTGGGGCAGGGCCATGGGGCCGGTGGTGCCCGATGTTAACTGCCTGCCAGGGGCTGCCCCAGGGCGCACGGCAGGTCGGTGGAAATACTTAATCCGAGTACTTTCTTTGTGACGAATATTCGGGCATAGTGATGTACGCATGAATAGCGGCAACCACGATGAACTGCGCGATCGGGTGTTCGATAGCGCCTCGGCCTTGTTTGCCGTGTTGGCGGCACCCTGCCGGGTTCGCATCGTGGGCGAGTTGTGCCAGGGCGAGCGCAATGTCGGCGAGTTGCTGGCCCTGGTGGGCGGCAGCCAGCCGAACCTGTCGCATCACCTGCGGGCACTGTTCGAGGCCGGTGTGGTGGCGCGGCGACGTGCCGGCGCCAAGGTGTATTACCGCGTGGTGGCGGGGCGCTCCCAGGCATTGCGCGAGATGCTGCAGGGCCTGGGCGTGCTGGGGCAGGCAGCGGCGGGCGGCACGGCGGAAGCGCCGGACGGTCCGCATGAAGCGAAGGAGTGGTAGTGAGTTCTGACGACAAGCCAAGGGGCCGGCTGATCAAGGCGCCCGAGAACTTCCTGGACCCGGCGGGCATACGCCAGGTCTTTGCCGAGGCCAAGAGCGGGCGGCGCGACTTCATGCGCAAGGCCTTTGTGGCCGCCGGAGCCGCAGCAGCTGCCCCGTTGGCGCTGGCCACCTCCAACCCGGTGCAGGCCGGCGAGGGTGACCCCAACATCCTCACCCTGCCCGAGCACAGCAAGGGCCTGGGTCAGGCGGTGGCGACCGAGGGCTATGGCAAGCCCTCCAGGTACGAGGCCAATGTGCAGCGCCGCCAGAGTCCGGGCCTGACCCAGACGGCGCAGGCCTCGGTATCGTTCGCGCCCCTGCAGTCGCTGTTCGGCATCGTCACGCCCAGCGGCCTGCATTTCGAACGCCATCACCAGGGCTGGTGGGACATCGACCCGTCCAAGCACCGCCTCATGCTCAACGGCTCCGATGCCAGCATGCTGAAGAAGGCCATGGTCTTCACCATGGACGAGCTGATGCGCCTGCCCTCGGTGTCGCGCTTCCACTTCATCGAGTGCGGTGCCAACACTGGCATGGAATGGGGCAATGTGGCCGTGCCCACGGTGCAGTACTCGCACGGCATGCTCAGCTGCAGCGAGTTCACCGGCGTGCCGCTGCGCATCCTGCTGGACCTGGCGGGCGTGGACTACAAGAAGGCCCACTACGTGCTGGCCGAGGGCGCCGATGGCTCCTCGATGACGCGCACCATCCCGATGGAGATGGTCGAGAGCGGTGAGGTGCTGGTGGCCTATGGCCAGAACGGCGAGATGCTGCGGCCCGAGCAGGGCTACCCGCTGCGCCTGGTGGTGCCGGGCGTGCAGGGTGTCAGCTGGGTCAAGTATCTGCGCCGCATCGAGGTGGGCGACCAGCCCTATGCCAGCAAGGACGAGGCGGTGCACTACATCGACCTGGTGCCGGGCGGCCAGCACCGCCAGTACAGCAGCATCCAGGAATGCAAGAGCGTGGTGACCACGCCCTCGGGCGGCCAGGTGCTGCTGGACCAGGGCTTCTACAACATCAGCGGCCTGGCCTGGTCGGGGCGTGGCCGCATCAAGCGGGTGGACGTGTCGGTGGACGGTGGCCGCAACTGGCGCAGCGCCCGCCTGGAGGGTGCGGTGCTGCCCAAGTGCCTGACCCGCTTCAACATCGACTGGGTGTGGGACGGCAAGCCCGCCCTGATCCAGAGCCGCGCCATGGACGAGACCGGCTATGTGCAGCCCAGCTACAAGCAGTTGCGCGAGGTGCGCGGCACCCGCTCGATCTATCACAACAATGCCGTGCAGACCTGGCTGGTGCAGGAAGACGGGGAGGTGAAGAATGTCCAGCTCTCCTAAGTTCGCGATGTTGGGCCTGTTCGGCACGCTGCTGCTGGCAACGGCGGCGCTGGCGCAGCCGGCCAGGGACTTCCCCGGCGTCGGCCGCGCCGCCACACCCAAGGAAATCGCCGCCTGGGACATCGACGTGCGCCCCGACTTCAAGGGCCTGCCCAAGGGCAGCGGCTCGGTGGCGAGGGGCCAGGAGGTCTGGGAGGGCAAATGCGCCCAATGCCATGGCATCTTCGGCGAAAGCGGCGAGGTGTTCGCGCCCCTGGTGGGCGGCACCACGCCGGAGGACATCAAGACCGGCCATGTGGCCAGGCTCAACGATCCCAGCTTCCCGGGCCGCACCACCTTGATGAAGGTGGCCACCGTATCGACGCTGTGGGACTACATCAACCGCGCCATGCCCTGGACGGCACCGAAGAGCCTGAGCACCGAGGAGGTCTACAGCGTGACCGCCTTTTTGCTCAATCTGGGTGGCATCGTGCCCGAGGACTTCGTGCTGTCGGACCAGAACATCGGCGCCGTGCAGCAGCGCATGCCCAATCGCAAGGGCATGACGCTGGACCATGCGCTGTGGCCCGGCAAGGGCCTCACCAAGGCCAAGGCCCCCGACACCCGTGCCCAGGCCTGCATGAAGGATTGCCCGGCGGAAGCGAAGATCAGCTCCTTCCTGCCCGACCACGCCCGCAACGCGCATGGCAACCTGGCGGAGCAGAACCGGGCGGTCGGGCCCCAGCATGGCGCCGACACCAGCAAGCCCTCGGGCGCGCCCCCGCAGCGCCGGGCCGAGCCCGCGCCGGCGCCCAAGGCCGCGGGCGCGCCGACGGCCCTGCTGAACAAGAACAGCTGCAGCGCCTGCCATGCGCTGGCCAGCAAGCTGGTGGGCCCCTCGTTCCAGGAGATTGCGAAGAAGCATGGCGAGCGCAGTGACGCAATCGCCTATCTTTCGGGCAAGATCCGCTCCGGCGGCGTGGGTGTGTGGGGCCAGATCCCGATGCCGGCGCAGACGCTCAGCGATGCCGATGCCGCGACCATCGCGCAATGGCTCAAGAGCGGCGCCCCGCGCTGATTTTCTTTATTCCCCAGGGGCGTGGCGGCGGCCGGCGCTCCCTCGTTTGACAGGCAAGGATCAAGGAGACCGAAATGATTGAGATGAATCGCAGAGAGCTGATGGCCAGCAGCGCCAAGGTGGCATCGCTGATGCTTGCCAGCGGCGTGTTCGGCAAGGCGGCGCAGGCCGCCGGCGAGGCTGCCGGCAAGGGCGCCTTCGAGGCCAAGAGCCTGGCCGATGTGGTGAAGGCGCTGGGCTATGGCGCGCCCACCGAAAGCAAGGACGTGAGCATCACCGCGCCCGACATCGCCGAGAACGGCGCCGTCGTGCCGCTGGGTGCGGCCACCACCGCGGCCGGCGTCAAGCAGATGCTTCTGTTGGTGGAAAAGAACCCCTCGGTGCTAGCCGCGCTGTTCAACGTCAGCCCGGAAGTGGAAGCCAGCTTCTCGACGCGCGTGAAGATGGGCCAGTCCTCCAACGTCTACGCGGTGGCGGTGACCAACGACAACAAGGTGCTGTACGCGCTGAAGGAAGTTAAGGTCACGCTGGGTGGTTGCGGCGGTTGATGCCGGCCCCCGATTTTTCAGAACTCAGCTAATCAGGAGCAAGACATGGCAGATCCGATGCGAATCCGTGCGCAAGCCGCTGGCGACAAGGCCACCGTGCGCGTGTTGATGGCTCATGAAATGGAAAGCGGTCAGCGCAAGGACGCGGCCGGCAAGACCATCCCGGCCTGGTACATCAACGAGGTGAGTGCCGCGCTGAACGGCAAGGTGGTGTTGACGGCGGAATGGGGCCCCTCGGTCTCGAAGAACCCCTTCCTGCAATTCGTCATCAAGGGCGCCAAGGCCGGCGACAAGGTGCAGGTGTCCTGGACCGACAACAAGGGCGACAAGCGCAGCGACGAAGCCACCGTGTCGTGAACCCCACCGGGCCAGAGAAGCCCGGCCAGACGAACAACAGGAGACAAGCATGAAGCACTGGAGTTGGGTGGCCGCCCTGGCCTTGCTGCCCGGACTGGCCTGCGCCCAGAAGACGGCGGCGGATTCGATTGCCGAATACCGCGCCTTGCTGGCAGACGGCAACCCGGCCGAGTTGTTCGAGGCCAAGGGCGAGGATCTCTGGAAGGCCAAGCGCGGCCCCAAGAACGCCTCGCTGGAGCGCTGCGATCTGGGGCAGGGCGCTGGCGTCGTGAAGGGCGCGTTCGTGCGGCTGCCGCGCTGGTTCGCCGATACCCAGCGGGTGCAGGATCTGGAGTCGCGCCTGCTGACCTGCATGAGCACGCTGCAGGGGCTGGATGCCGAGGCGATTGCCAAGACGCCCTTCGGCAAGGGCGAACAGGCGAATATGGAGGCCCTGGTCGCGTGGATCTCGGCCGAGTCGCGCGGCCAGCGCATGCAGCTGCCGCAGGCCCATGCGGCCGAGCAGCGCATGTACGAGCTCGGCAAGCGCGCCTTCTTCTTCCGCGGCGGGCCGATGGATTTCTCCTGCGCCTCCTGCCATGGTGAGGACGGCAAGCGCATCCGCCTGCAGGACCTGCCCAACCTCACCAAGAACCCGGGCGACGGCGTGGGCTTCGCGGCCTGGCCGGCCTACCGCGTCTCCAGTGGCGAGCTGTGGGGCATGCAGCGGCGGCTGAACGACTGCTACCGCCAGCAGCGCTTCCCGTATCCGGGCTATGCCTCCGAGGTCACCATCGCCCTGGCCGTGTACATGGGCGTGAACGCCAAGGGTGCCGAGTCCATCGCCCCGGCCATCAAGCGCTGAAGGAGACGCAAATGAACAAACGCTTTGTTTGGGCTGCTGTTGCAGCCTTGGCGCTGGGTGCGGCGGGTTGCGCCAGCCTGCCTGGCCAGCCCACGGCGGCCGAGCTGGACGCCCAGGCCCTGGCGATGCTGAAGGCCTCGTTCCGCGACGAGGGCATCGCCACCACCAAGCGCCTGGAACAGGACCTCGGCCAGCAGGCCTGCTCGGCCGAAACCGCGCCGCCCGAAGGGGTGGCCAAGCGCGTCGAGGCCGAGGCGCTGGCCTCGATCAAGTGGCCGGCGGGCGGACAGTATCTGGGCGACTGGCGCGAGGGCGAGAAGCTGGCGCAGAACGGCCGCGGCATGACCTGGACCGACAAGTCTGCGGCGCCTGCCGCCAACGGCGCCAACTGCTACAACTGCCACCAGATCAGCAAGGAAGAGGTGTCCTTCGGCACCATCGGCCCCAGCCTCTACAACTACGGCAAGATCCGCGGCGTGAAGGACCCGGCCGATCCGGCCAGCGCCGCCATCGTGCAATACACCTGGGGCAAGCTGTGGAACTCCAAGGCCTACAACGCTTGCTCCAACATGCCGCGCTTCGGTCATGCCGGCCTGCTCAACGAAGAGCAGCTGCGCCATGTGATGGCGCTGATCCTCGACCCCCGCTCGCCGGTGAACCAGTAAGCCATGAGTCTCAGCAAACGTGAATTCCTCCAGGTCATGTCCGCCGCCTCGGTGGCGGGCATGGGGCTCGGCCGTTATGCCGACGCCGATGCGGCGACGGCAGAGCAGGGGCTCTATGAGCTGCCGCGCTTCGGCCAGGTGTCCTTCCTGCACATGACGGACTGCCATGCGCAGCTCAAGCCGATCTACTTCCGCGAGCCGAATGTGAACTTGGGGCTAGCCGGCATGCGCGGCCAAAGCCCCCATGTGGTGGGCGAGGGCATGTTGAAGGCGGCCGGCGTGCGGCCCGGCACTGCGCTGGCCCATGCCTTCACCTACCTGGACTTCGAGCGCGCCGCGCGCCGCTACGGCAAGGTGGGCGGCTTCGCCCACCTCAGCACCCTGGTCAAGCGCATGAAGGCCAGCCGCCCCGGCGCCCTGCTGCTGGACGGCGGCGACACCTGGCAGGGCTCGGCCACCTCGCTGTGGACCAATGCCCAGGACATGGTCGACGCCTGCAAGCTGCTGGGCGTGGACGTGATGACCGGCCACTGGGAGTTCACCTATGGCATGGAGCGGGTGAAGGAAATCCTCGAGAAGGACTTCAAGGGCAAGCTCGATTTCGTGGCGCAGAACGTCAAGACCAATGACTTCAGCGATCCGGTGTTCGCGCCCTATGTGATGCGCGAGATGAACGGCGTGCAGTGCGCCATCATCGGCCAGGCCTTCCCCTACACGCCGATCGCCAACCCGCGCTATATGGTGGCCGACTGGGCCTTCGGCATCCAGGACGAGAACATGCAGGCCATGGTCGACGAGGTGCGTGCCAAGGGCGCCAAGGTGGTGGTGGTGCTCTCGCACAACGGCATGGACGTGGACCTGAAGATGGCCTCGCGGGTGCGCGGCATCGATGCCATCCTGGGCGGTCACACGCACGACGGCGTGCCGGTGCCGGTGCGGGTCAAGAATGCCGGCGGCACCACGGTGGTGACGAATGCCGGCAGCAATGGCAAGTTCCTCGGCGTGCTGGACTTCGAGGTGAAGGACGGCCGCGTGGCCGACTTCCGCTACAAGCTGCTGCCGATCTTCTCCAATATGCTCAAGGCCGATCCGGACATGGCGGCGCTGATCGAGAAGATCCGCAAGCCCTATGAGGCCAAGCTGAACGAGCAACTGGCGGTGAGCGACGGCCTGCTGTACCGCCGCGGCAATTTCAACGGCAGCTGGGACCAGCTGATCGTCGATGCCTTGATCGAGGTGCAGGGCGCCGACATCGCCTTCTCGCCCGGCTTCCGCTGGGGTACGACGCTGCTGCCGGGCGACGTGATCACGCGCGAGCTGATGATGGACCAGCTCGCCACCACCTATTCCTACGCCACCGTCACGTCTATGAGCGGCGCCATGATCAAGACGGTGCTGGAAGACGTGTGCGACAACCTCTTCAATCCCGACCCCTATTACCAGCAGGGCGGCGACATGGTGCGCGTGGGCGGCCTGAGCTACAGCTGCGAGCCCGGGGCCGCGATGGGCAGGCGCATCCAGGACATGCGCCTGCACGGCAAGCCCATCGATGCCGACAAGCTCTACAAGGTGGCCGGCTGGGCCCCGGTGGCCGAAGAGGCCGCCAGCATGCCGGGCACGCGCATGGTGTGGGACGTGGTCGAGCAGTGGCTGAAGAGCCAGGGCCGCGTCAGCAGCCGCAAGCTCAACACGCCCAGGCTGCTGGGCGTGCAGGGCAACCCGGGCCTGGCGGCCTGAGCGGCCCGAGCGACATCAGGGATGCAGGTAGACGAAGCCCTCGCGCGCCTGCAACCTGGCCACCTCGGCCACGCCCGAGGGCACGATCTTGGCTTCCATTGCCACCTTGTCGGGCGAGATCTTGCGTGCGGCAAGGGTGTTGTTGCAGACCCTGAATTCCACACCCTGGCCGGCCAGATCGCCGATGGCGCCAGCGAAGGGCTGGCCCTGCGGGGTGTTGGCGCCGTCGAGCAGGAAGTCGATGCCCGCGCCATGGCTCACCACCACGATCTTCGCCGTTGGGTCGGCCGCCAGATGGTTGCGAATATTGCCCATGGCCCTGGCGGCCTGGGCCACGCCCTCGCTCAGGTGGTAGACCACCTTGACGCCCGCATCGGCGGCAAGGGCGGTTGCCGCGGGCAGGGCCAACGACAGGCTCAGGCCCAGCGCGGCAAGGCCACGCACCAGCATTCGGCGTTGAATTGACATGGATCACTCCTTGAGGTTCCGCAGGCTCTATACATCAGCAGCTGCGCATATTAGGATTTAAAAGCAAATTGTCCCGAATTGATCTGGGGCAAACGCGCATAGCCGAAGCAAAAGCAGATCAAGGCCGCCATCATGCCGCTGGAATCCATCCTCGAATCGCTCGGTCAGGCCAAGGCCCTGGCCGGTGGCGGGCTGATCATCGGTTTTGTGTTCGGCTTCTTTGCCCAGCGTTCGCGTTTCTGCCTGCGTTCGGCCACGATCGAGTTCTCGCGCGGCGCGCCGGGCGGCAAGCTGACGGTGTGGTTGTTTGCCTTTGCCACCGCCTTGCTGTCCACCCAGGCGCTGATCGCGCTGGGCCAGGCCGATGTCAGCGCGGCGCGCCAGCTGGCGGCGCGCGGCAGCCTCTCTGGCGCGGCGATCGGCGGCGCGCTGTTCGGCATCGGCATGATTCTGGCGCGTGGCTGCTCCAGCCGCCTGCTGGTGCTGGCCGCGCAGGGCAATCTGCGCTCGGTGTTGTCGGGCCTGGTGTTCGCGGTCACCGCGCAGGCCGCCTGGACCGGCGTGCTGGCCCCGTTGCGCGAGCTGATCTCGGCCTGGTGGACGGTGGAGGGTGGCGCGGCGCGCGACCTCATCGCCATCACCGGCATCGGCCGCGGTGGGGCCTTGCTCTTTGCCGCCGTCTGGCTCGCGGCCGCGGTGCGCTGGGCCTGGCACCAGCGTGTGCCCGCCTGGGGTTGGGCCGGCGCCATCATGGTGGGCCTGGCGATCGGCGCGGCCTGGTGGTTCACCTCCTATGTGGCGCTGCTGGGCTTGGACGCGGAGGCCGCACCGGTGCAGGCCCTGAGCTTCACCGGCCCCTCGGCCGAGGTGCTGACGCGGGTGCTGTTTGCCCCCAGCAAGCCGCCCACCTTCGACCTGGGCCTGGTGCCCGGCGTGTTCCTGGGCTCCTTCCTGGCCGCCGCCCTGTTTCGCGAGCTGAAGCTGGAGGGCTTTGCCGGCGGCGCCAGCATGCGGCGTTACCTGGTGGGTGCGGTGTTGATGGGTTTCGGCGGCATGCTGGCGGGTGGCTGCGCGGTCGGCGCGGGCCTGTCGGGCGCGGCGGTGTTCACCGTCACCTCCTGGGTCACCCTGTCCTGCATGTGGGGCGCCGCGGCCCTCACCGATCACTGGGTCGATCGCCGCGCCGAGCGCCTGGCCGCCCAGCCCGTGGCCGCCCTGGATCAGGCGGTGCCCCAGTTCTCCCGCAGCTTCAGGGCCTGATGCCCTAGAGTGAGGTTCATGCACTACACCCAACTCCGTCGTTCAGCGGCTATCGGCTGGCTGATCCTCATGCTTGCTGCGGGCGCCCAGGCCCAGGATGCACAGCTCGCCCGTGCCGAGGAGATCGTGCAGGGCAAATGCTTCATCTGCCATGGCGTCGATGGCGAGAGTTCCAGCCCGGTGTTTCCGCGCCTGGCCGGCCAGCATGGTGCTTATGTGGCGCGCCAGCTGGCCGACTACCAGGCCGGCAAGCGCAAAAGCAGCACCATGCAGGCGATGGTGGAAGACCTGAATGCCGAGGACTTCGCCGCACTGGGCCGCTATTTCGAGTCGCGCAAGCCGGTGGCCCATGCGGTGGACGACAGCGAACTGGCCCAGGTGGGGCGCTTTGTCTTCATGCGCGGCAATCCCTATAGCGGCGTGGCCGCCTGCGCCGGCTGCCATGGCCCCAAGGGCCATGGCACGCCGCAGCTGCCGCGCCTGGCCGGCCAGCATGCGCAGTACACCGAGAACCAGCTGCGCCTGTTCAACAAGCGCGAGCGCAGCAACGACAACGCGGTGATGCACGCCATCGCCAGCAAGCTCAGCGAGCTGGAGCTGAAGGCCGTGTCGGCCTACATCAGTGGTTTGAACTGAGGCTTACCCAAGCATGTCGGTCCAGATGTTCTCCGCCCAGGAGAGGGCATAACGCCCCTCGACCTGGTTGGCCGCGGCGGACACGCCGCCCGAGCCGGGCACCGGCTTGAAGGCCTTCTCGGCGGCGTCGTACTGGTGCACCGAGGCCACATGCACGACGTCGCGCGCGGTGACGAAGCTGTAGCAGGTGTTCATCAGCACCGGCGTGGCATTGACGGCCTCGCCCTTGAGCAGCTGGATGATGGCCGCGGCCGCCAGCTTGGCCTGCTGGTTGGCCATATGGCCGGACTTGGGCATGCCCGGGCCGGGGAAGACGGCGTCGCCCAGCACATGCACGCCGGGCAGGGCGGTGGACTCCATGCTCAGCCAGTGCACGCCGGCCCAGCGCTGGTTGATGTTCACCACGCCGGCCTGCAGCGCCAGATCGGCGGCACGCTGCGGTGGAATCACGTTCAGCACATCGGCCTTGACGTCCTCGAACTCCAGGCGTGCCAGCTTGCCAGCATTGGCGACCTCCTTCAGCTCGGCATTGGGGCGGTACTCGAGGATGCCCTCGTAATGCTGCTTGAAGGCCTTCTCGAACAGCGCCTTCTTGGACTGGACCTCGGGGTTGGCATCCAGCACCAGCAGCTTGGATTTGGGCTTGGCGGTCTTCAGGTAGCTGGCGATCATGCAGGCTCGCTCATAGGGGCCGGGCGGGCAGCGGTAGGGCGCCTTGGGAATGCTCATCGCCACCACGCCGCCGTCGGCCATGTCAGTCAGCTGCTTGCGCAGCGCCACCGTCTGCGGGCCGGCCTTCCAGCTGTGCAGCACCTGGCCGCTGGCCAGCGCGGCCTGCAGGCCGCCGATCTGATCGCTCATGAAATCGATGCCGGGCGCGAGCACCAGGCGGTCGTAGGCCAGCGCGCTGCCGTCGGCCAGACGCACCGACTTGGCCACCGGGTCGATCGCCACCACCTCGCCCTGCACCAGCTTCACGCCCATGGCCTTGAGGCCCTCGTAGCCGCGCGTGATGTCGCTCATCTGCTTGTGGCCGCCCAGCACCAGGTTGGAGATCGGGCAGGAGACGAAGCTGGCCTGGCGCTCCACCAGGGTCACGTCCACGTTGCCGCCCCACAGGCGCAGATAGCGCGCCGCGGTGGCCCCGCCAAAGCCGCCGCCCACCACCACCACCCGGCCGATCGACGGCCCCGTGCCCATGCTTGCGCAGCCCGTCAGGCCCATGCCCGCCAGCGCCAGGCCGCCCAGCAGCAGCTGGCGACGTTGCAGTTCGGATTGTTGATGCGCTTTTGTCATGCGGTGCTCCTCAGGGCTTGGCCGGCAGCGCGGCGAAATGCTTCACGACCAGCTTGAGCTGCTCCTCGCTATAGCCCTTGGCGATCTGGTGCATGATGGTGGCCGGCTGGGCACCGCTGCGGAAGTCGGCCAGCAGCTTGAGCAGCTCGTCCTCCTTGCGGCCGGCGAGCGTCTTCATCTCGCCCTTGGCCACGCCGGCCGTGCCATGGCAGTTGGCGCAGGTAGCCGCGAGGTTGCGCGCCAGATGAGGGTCGGCCTTGGGTTCCTGTGCCCAGCTCGCGCCGGCCAGCAAGGCCAGGCTCAGCGGCCATGCGCCGCGTACTCTCGTCCCTGTCATGAGCATCTCCTGAGTTGGCGGGCCTGCGCTTGTGGGCCCGGCTGCCAGCATCCGCACAAGCCGCGCCCCGGCCCATCGGGACTAACCATGATGGTCGACAGGGGGCGGAGCGCGCTGTAATATCAGCGCATGCGAATAAACAGTTTGATTGCTCGCTTGTGCATGCTGGTGGCCGCCCTGGGCGCGAGCTTGAGCCAGGCCCAGGCCGTGCACGCCGTGCAGGTGGCGCCGCAGACCTGGATGGTGCAGGGTGAATCGGCGCTGGGCTCCACCGCCAATCGCAATTTCATTTCCAACGCCGCCTTCGTCGTCACGCCCGAGGGCGTGCTGGTGGTGGATGCGCTGGGCTCACCGGCGCTGGCGCAGGAGCTGATCCAGGAAATCCGCAAGATCACGCCGGCACCGATCCGCTATGTGGTGATGACGCATTACCACGCCGACCATATCTACGGCCTGCAGGCCCTCAAGGCCGCCGGTGCCCAGGTGATCGCACAGCAGGACGGGCAGATCTACCTGCATTCCGACACCGCCGCCCTGCGCCTCAAGGCCAGCCGCGAGGAGCTGTTCCCCTGGATCGACGAAAAGACCACGCTGGTGCCCGCGGACCGCTGGATCGCCGGCGCACTGACGTTGCAGATGGGCGGTCTGGACTTCCAGATCCAGCCGGTAGGCCCGGCCCACACGCCCGAGGACCTGGTGGTCTATGTGCCGCAGCTCAGGCTGCTGCTGGCCGGCGACATCGTGTTCCGCGGCCGTGTGCCCTTTGTGGGCCAGGCCGACAGCGGGCGCTGGATCGGCGCACTGGACAAGCTGCTGGCCTTCGACACCCAGGTGATCGTGCCCGGCCATGGCCCGGTGTCGAGCACCGCGCGCGAGGACCTGCAGATGACGCGCGACTATCTGGCCTTTCTGCGCCGGCGCATGGGTGAGGCGGCACGCAATATGGAACCCTTCGAGGAAGCCTATGCGCGCACCGACTGGTCGCGCTTCGCCAAACTGCCGCTGTTTGCCGCCGCCAACCGCATCAATGCCTACAACACCTATCTGCTGATGGAGCAGGAGGGGCGATGAGGCGGCGCGCCTGCCTGTTCAGCCTGCTGGCGCTTGCAGCTCCAGCGGCCCTGGCCCTGCCGGCGACGCGCGGCGAGCTGGTGTCCTGGCCCGAGGTGCGTCTGCTGGACGGCCAGGCCTGGCAGGGCGCCCAGGGGCGCGCCGTGGTGCTGGTGTTCTGGTCACCCGATTGCGGTTTCTGCGAGCGCCACAACGTCCATCTGGAGAAGCTCTGGCGCGCCGCGCAGGGCCAGGCGCTGACGGTGCTGGGCGTGGTGCGTTCGAACGACGCGGCCGCCGTGGCACGCCATGCGGCCGCACGCGGCTGGAGTTTTCCCAACACGCTGGATGCCGAGGCACTGGCCGCGGCGCTGAGCCGCCGCCGCTCGGTGCCTCTGACGGCGGTGGTGGACCGCCAGGGCCGGTTCGTCGAGGTCGTGCCGGGCGAGATGTTCGAGACCGATGTGCTGGCCTATCTGCGCCTGGCGCAGTAGCGCCTTATTGGCCCGGCGTGGCGCCCGGCCCGCCGAACTCCTCGAAGGCCTGCAAAGCCTGGGCCGCGTACATCAGCGAAGGCCCACCGCCCATATAGATGCACATGCCCAGCATGTCCTCGAATTCGGCGCGGCTGCAGCCCAGCTTGACCAGCGCCTCGGCATGGAAGCCGACGCAGGGGTCGCAGCGCGAGGCCACCGACAGCGCCATGGCGATCAACTCCTTGGTCTTCTTGTCCAGTGTGCCGTCGCGCGTGGCCGCCTGCGCCAGCGCCGAAAAGCCGCGGGTGGTGTCGGGGATGTCGGCACGCAGCTTGGCCAGCGAAGCGGAAACCTCGGCAGTGATGGCGCGGTAGGACTTGCTCATGCGATGGTCTTTAAAATAAGCGAATGCGCATATATTCGCTGGCGACCGGCCCGGCCGCCTTGAGCCAAGGCAAAGTCTGGTGCGCAGATGAAATATCATCGTGCGCGGATAAATGGCAACGATTGAACTGGAGACATGATGACGAGCAAACCCTACGCCCTGACGCTCAGCCTGGTGGCCCTGCTGGCCAGCCCCTTGGCACATGCCAATCTGGCGCTGGCCCAGAAGAATTCATGCATGGCCTGCCACGCGGTGGACAAGAAGCTGGTGGGCCCGGCCTATGCCGAGGTGGCGAAGAAATATGCCGGCCAGGCCGACGCCGTCGACAAGCTCAGCGCCAGCATCAAGGCCGGCGGCTCGGGTAAATGGGGCCCGGTGCCGATGCCGGCCCAGGCCGCGCTCAGCGATGCCGACGCCAAGACGCTGGCGGCCTGGGTGCTTGGCGGCGCCAAGTAAGCGCAATACCATGGTCGCCCAGCCGCGATGACCGGGAGCAGGCCATGAAGATCGCCAAATTTGCCATGCTGGCGGCCGCCTTGTGCGCCGCCGGCCCGCTGGCCTGGCATGCCAGCGCTCAATCCAGCGACGACGCCAGCATCTTCAAGGATGCCGATCTGGCCCTGGGTCAGAAGCTGATCCAGGAGCATCGCTGCGCCGAATGCCATGCGCGCAAGTTCGGCGGCGATGGCTCGGCGGTCTACCGGCCGCTCGAGCGGGTCAAGACCGCCGGCAGCCTGCGCGGCATGGTGGAGCAGTGCAATACCGAGCTCAATCTGGGCATGTTTCCCGAGGAAGTGAGCGCGGTGGCGGCGGTGCTCAACAAGCAGCATTACAGGTTCAAGTGAGCCGCCCCTAGCTTCGCGCCACGCTTATATCCGTTCTTGCGAATACAATCGGCGCGTGCCACTCTCAGAAGCCGCCATGGAAGACCGTCCGCCCGAAGACAAGGTTTTCGAATCTGTCGCCGAACTGTTCTCGCTCTTGTCCACGCCGATCCGGCTGAAGATCATCAGCGCGGTCTGCCATGGCGAGAAGAATGTGTCGGAGCTGCTGGAAGCGATCGAGACCACGCAGCCCAATATGTCGCAGCATCTCTCCACGCTCTACCGCAGTGGCGTGCTGTCCAAGCGCCGCGAGGGCACGCAGATCTACTACCGGCTGCAGAGCGAGCGCGTCGCCGCGCTGTGCCGCGCCGTCTGCACCCAGGTGGCGATCGAACTCGATCCGGCCGCCGAGATCGAGGTCAAGGAACGGCTGATGCCGGCAGCGGCGCGCTGAACCAGGGGAAACTCAGCCCCGCTCGTCGCTGCGCAGGGTCGCCTGCAGCAGCGCCAGATCCAGACGCGCGCGCTGCGGCTCGACCTGCAGCAGCACCCCCTGGCGCCGGAGCGCACTGATGGCGCGGCTGGCCGTCTCCATGCTCATATTGAGCATCGCGCCGATATCGCCACGCGTGGGCAGCCAGATCCAGGGTTGATGCGCATCGCCCTGGGCGTATTGGCTCAGCTTGTGCACCAGGCGCAGCACGCGGCGTTGCGCCGGACCCATCGACAGCTCTGCCAACCATTCCTCCGCTTGCGCAAGTGCATGCTGCCAGCGCTGCATCAGTGCGGTCGCCAGACCGGCATGCGACTGGCTCAACTCGGCCACCAGGCCGCGCGGAATGCGGCAGACCTCCAGCGGCGTGCTCGCCAGTGCGGTACTGCCATAGGGCTGCTTGAGCAGCGCCTCCAGGCCGATCAGATCGCCGCGCCCGGCCAGCCTCACCACCCGGCGTTCGCCGCTGGCGTTGACGCGCTCCAGCCGCACCACGCCCGAGCGCACGGTGAAGAGCGCCTCGGCTTGCTGACCGATGTCGTACAGGGCCTGACCGGGCTCCAGCCGCTGTGTGGCGATATGCACATGGATGCAGTCCAGCGCCTGCTCCGACAGCGTGCCGAACAGCGCCAGGCGCCGCAGCTCGCAGCGCGCGCAGGCCTGCGCCTGCGGATGTACGGGGCCTTGCCGATGGAGTGGGACGACGGCGGCGTGCATGTCGGGCTCAGCGGGCGCGCTTCATTTCAGGCGCTGCGCGTCGGCGTCCCAGACCTGCACCTCCACCGGGAAGCCCTGGCCGACGCTCTGCGTGACGGTGCAGAAGCTCTCGAACTGCGCCAGCACGCGGTCCAGATGCTGCAGCTGCGCGGCGGGCACGCCCAGGTGCAGCTGCGCCTGCATGGCCAGCACGCGCAAGCGCCCCTCGGCATTGCGGCCGACCTCGGCGCTGACGCGGCAGCTCAGCGGCTCGGGCGCCTGCTTGTACTTGCGCAGCGCAAACAGCAGCGAATCGCTGAGGCAGTTGGCCACCGCGCTGCACAGCAGCTGCACCGGCGAGGGGCCCAGGCCGCTGCCCATCGGCGGCGGCTCGTCGCACAGCAGCTCGGGCAGGGTGCCGCCAAAGCTGGCCTTGAAGCAGTAGTCCTGCTGTTGCCGGAGTTCGATGCTGATCAGTTCGTTGTCCATGCTGGCTTCCTGGTGTGGCGCGGACGATCTTAGTCGCCGCGCTTGAGGCCCAGCTTGGCGAAGATGCTTTCCATCAGGCACCAGCGCGTGAAGCCGCTTTGCAGCAGGTTCACGCCCACGAAGGCGGTGAAGGCCAGCCACCAGGCCGAAACAAACAGCGGGCTGCCCGGGATGCCCAGGGCCAGCGACAGCAGGATGAAGCTGCCGGCGACGATGCGAACGACTTGCCAAGTGCTCATGGTGTACTCCTAGAGTGGTTGTGAGATAGGGAACGGGATCAGGCAGGCAACAGCAAGTGCAGGCGCTTGCGGTAGGCCATGTAGTAAAGGGTCGGGATCACCACCAGGGTCAGGATGGTGGAGACGAAGATGCCGAAGATCAGCGAGATCGCCAGGCCGTTGAAGATCGGGTCATCGAGGATGAAGAAGGCCCCCATCATGGCGGCCAGCCCGGTCAGCATGATGGGCTGGGCGCGCGTGATGGCCGAGCTGACGATGGCGCGCTCAAACACCATGCCCTCACGCAGCTGCAGATTGATGAAGTCCACCAGCAGGATGGAGTTGCGCACGATGATGCCGGCCAGCGCGATCATGCCGATCATGCTGGTGGCGGTGTATTGCGCGCCCAGCAGGGCGTGGCCGGGCATCACGCCGATGATGGTGAGCGGGATCGGCGCCATGATGATGAGCGGCGTCAGGTAGGAGCCGAACTGCGCCACCACCAGCAGATAGATCAGCACCAGGCCCACCGCATAGGCCGCGCCCATGTCGCGGAAGGTCTCGTAGGTGATCTGCCATTCGCCGTCCCATTTGATCGCGTAGCCGCGGTAGGCATCGGCCGGCTGGCTGATGAAATGCTCGGCCAGCGGGGCGCCGTCGGGGGCCTTGATCTTGGCGAGCTCGCTGCGCATGCCGAACATACCGTAGAGCGGGCTGTCGATCTTGCCGGCCATGTCGGCCACCACCATGTTCAGCGGCAGCAGGTCCTTGTGATAGATGGGCTGCTCGCGCAGCGTGTCGCTCACCGTCACCAGCTCGCGGATAGTCACCAGCTTGCCGCTGCTCGCGCGCACCGAGAGCGAGAGCAGGGCGTTCAGGTCGCCCTGCGATTCGGGCGCCAGCTGCAGCATGGCCGCGGCCGGGTACTTGCTCTGGTCGTGCAGATAGCTCACCGCCTCGCCGGCCTGGGCCGTGCGCAGGGTGCTGACGATGGCCTGCTGCGGCACGCCCAGCAGCGCGGCCTTGCGGCGGTCCACCAGCAGCAGCTTGCGCGGCGCCGCGGCGATGCTGCTGTCGTCCACGTCGACCAGGCCGGCCTGCTTGTCGAACAGCGCGCGCACCGCCTTGGCCACCTGCTGGCGGCCCTCGGCCTCGGGGCCGTAGATCTCGGCCACGATGGGCGAGAGCACCGGCGGGCCGGGCGGCACCTCCACCACCTTGACGTTGGCGCCGAAGCGCTGGCCGATCGCCTGCAGCGCCGGGCGCACGCGCGTGGCGATGGCATGGCTCTGCTCATGGCGGGCATGCTTGTCCACCAGATTCACCTGGATGTCGCCCTGCTCGCTGCCGGCGCGCAGATAGTACTGGCGCACCAAGCCGTTGAAATTGATGGGCGCGGCGGTGCCGGCATAGGCCTGGTAGTCGGTCACCTCGGGCACGCTGGCCAGGTGCGCGCCGAGTTCGTGCAGCACCGCCGCGGTCTGCTCCAGCGGCGTGCCGGCCGGCATGTCCACCACCACCTGGAACTCGGACTTGTTGTCGAAGGGCAGCATCTTCAAGAGCACCAGACCGGCCGCCGGCAAGGCCAGCGAAACGACGATCAGGCCGGCGATGCCAATGCCCAGCCAGCTACGGTTGCGGCCGCCGCGCTGGTTATCCAGCAGCGGCGCAAAAACGCGCTCGAACAGCGGCGCCAGCTTGGCGGAGAGGCCATGCAGGGCATGCGGGTCGGCATGTGCATCGGCGGGCAGGGCTTTCATCCAGATGCGCGCCAGCCAGGGCGTGACGACGAAGGCGATCGCCAGCGACAAGAGCATGCCCATGCTGGCATTGATGGGGATGGGGCTCATGTACGGACCCATCAGGCCCGAGACGAAGGCCATCGGCAGCAGCGCGGCAATCACCGTCAGCGTGGCCAGGATGGTGGGGCCACCCACCTCGTCCACCGCGCCGGGGATCAGCTCCCTGAGGCTACGGCCGGGAAAGAGCTGCTGGTGGCGGTGGATGTTCTCCACCACCACGATGGCATCGTCCACCAGGATGCCGATCGAGAAGATCAGCGCGAACAGCGAGACGCGGTTCAGCGTGAAGCCCCAGGCCCAGGAGGCGAACAGGGTGACGGTGAGCGTCAGGATCACCGCGGTGCCGACGATGGCGGCCTCGCGCCGGCCCAGCGCGATGAAGACCAGGGCCACCACCGAGGCGGTGGCGAACAACAGCTTCTGGATCAGCTTGCCGGCCTTGTCATTCGCGGTAGCGCCGTAGTTGCGCGTCTCCGCCACCGACACCTCGGCCGGGATCACGGTGTTGCGCAGGCCCTCGACGCGCTGCATCACCGCATTCGCCACATCGATGGCGTTCTCGCCCGCCTTCTTGGTGATGGCGATGGTGACGGCCGGGTACTCCTTTCCGCCGCCTTCGGCTTTCTCACCATGCCAGACATAGCGGCTGGGCGTGAGCGGACCGTCTTCCACCGTGGCCACGTCGCGCAGGAACACCGGCTTGCCGGACTGCACGCCGACGATCAATTCGGCCACATCGCGGGCGTCGGTCAGGAAGGGTCCGGCCTCGAGCGCAATCGCCTGGTTGTTCTGCAGCAGATCGCCCAGTGGCAGGCCCAGATTGGCCGATTGCAAGGCCTGGCGCAGCTCGGCCACCGTCAGGCCGCTGCCGTTCAGGCGCGCCGGGTCGATCTGCACGCGCAGCGCGCGGCCCGGGCCGCCGATGGTCGTGACCTCGCGCGTGCCGGGCACGCGCTTGAGTTCGATCTCCATGCTGTGCGCCACGCGCTCGAGGTCGAAGGCGCCGGTCTGGGCCTGCTTGGCGTACAGGGTCAGCGTCACGATGGGCACATCGTCAATGCCCTTGGGCTTGATGATGGGGGGCAGCACGCCCAGGTTCTGCGGCAGCCAGTCGGCATTCGCGGCCACGGTGTCGTGCAGGCGCACCAGCGCCTCGGTGCGCGGCACGCCCACCTTGAACTGCACCGTCAGCACCGCCAGCCCGGGGCGTGACACCGACATCACATGCTCGATGCCAGCAATCTGCGCCAGCACCTGTTCGGCCGACGTGGCCACCATCTGCTCCACGTCCCTGGCACTCGCGCCAGGGAAGGGGATCAGCACATTGGCCATGGTGACGTTGATCTGCGGCTCCTCCTCGCGCGGCGTCACCAGCACCGCGAAGATGCCCAGCAGCAGGGCCACCAGGGCCAGCAAGGGGGTGATCTGGGCCGACTGGAAGAAGGCGGCGATGCGCCCGGAGGCGCCCAGGCGGTTCGGCGTGGCGTGCGATGTATTCATGGCCAGTCCTCAGCGGATGCGCGCGGCGGCTTGCGGGTCCAGCGCGATCTTCTCGCCCACGCTCAGGCCGCTCAGCACCTCGACCTGCTCACCTCGCACGGCGCCCAGCCGGACCTGGCGCAGCAGCGGCTTGCCCTGGGCATCCAGCACATACAGCCCGCTCAGCTCGGCGCGCCTCACCACCGCCGTGCGCGGCACCGCGGGCGCGGCCGCGGCCGCGGCCACGCTGCCCAGCAACCAGACGCGCGCGAACATGCCGGGCACGGCACCCGTCAGCTTGGGCGCAAGATCCAGGCGCAGCTGCAGGGTGTGCGAACTGGCGTCGACGATGGGCAGTTGCTGCACGCGCGTGGGAGCCAACATGCCGCCGGCCAGCCCGGGGATTTCCACCATCGGCGCGCTGCCGGCGGCCAGGCCGGCGGCGATGCTTTGCGGCACATTCGCAGTGACGCGCAGCGCGCTGGGGTCGTACACCGTCACCAGCGGACGCCCCGGCATGGCCATGTCGCCCAGGGTCACGGGCAGCTCGGCCACCACGCCGTCATAGGGGCTGCGCACGGTGTTGAAACCGCTCTGCGTGCGCGCCACGGCCAGCTGGGCCAGCTGCGCATTCACCTGGGCCTGGGTGGCCTTGTATTGGGCCTCGGCCTGGTCCAGCGCGGCCTGGCTGATGTAGTGCTGCTTGTGCAGCAGCTGCTGGCGCTCGAACTCGCGGCTGGCCAGCTGCAGCGAGGCGCGTGCCGCCTGGGCCTGGGCCTCGCTGGCATTGGCCGCCTGTTCGGCGGCGCGGGCATCGATGCGCATCAGCACCTGGCCGGCCTTGACGCGGTCGCCCGCCTTCACGTCCAGCTGCACGATCGCGCCCGCCACCTGGGCGGCCACCACGGTCTGGCGCAGGGCTTCCACCACGCCGTCCAGGCTCTGCGCCTGGCGGCCGCTGGCGGCGGCCACCGTCAGGCTGCGCAGCGCCGGCGCCGCCGGCGCTGCGTCTGCGGCCGCAGCGCCGATGCTCAGGCTGGCCAGGCTGACCAGCAACAGCCAGCGCCTGGGGCGCTGCAGGGGCGAGGGACGGGAGGCGTTGGTCTTCATGGCGCGGCTTCTTTCCTGCTCAGCCGGATGGCTGGACAATCAAATATCGTTAACGTATTATTTAACCATTCACGCAAATAGTCAAATAGACATTGCAGCAAGCCCACCAGGTGACAGCCATGCCCTCAGACGCAGATGACGCCGCGCAATCCGCCATGAAGACCTTGCCCGCGGCCGCGCTCGAGCAGGTGGCGGGCTACTTCCAGGCGCTCTCGGAGCCGACGCGCTTGCAGATCCTGAACCTGCTGCGTCAGCAGGAGCGCAAGGTGGGTGAGATTGCCGAGCTGTGCGGCTCCACCGCGGCCAATGTGTCGCGGCATCTCAGCATGCTGCAGCAACATGGGCTGGTGCTGCGCGAAAGCCGCGGCACCAGCGCCTATTACCGCATCGCCGACGCCACCGTCTACGAACTCTGCGACCTGGTCTGCGGCCAGATCGCCCGACAATCGGCACGCCTCATCGACGAGCGCGCCGCCTTCTTTCCACCCAGCAAGCCGACTGCCGCCGGCAAGACATCGCCATGAACCACGCCCTTCTGCAACTCGACCCTCTCGCCGCCCTGCAGGCCCTGCAAGCCGGTGGCTGCTGGCTGGTGGACGTGCGCGAAGCCCATGAGGTGGCGCGCGCCGCCTACGACCATGCGCAGGTCATCCGCCTGCCGCTGAGCGAGCTGGAGCGCCGCCATGCCGAGCTGCCGCGCGATGCTGATCTCATCATGGCCTGCGCCGCCGGTGGCCGCAGCCTGCAGGCCATGCAATACCTGCTGCACCACGGCCACACGCGGGTGCGCAATCTGAGTGGGGGCATGGGCGCCTGGCGCGCCCATGGTCTGCCGGTGCGCTGAGCTTCCTAGAAGTGGAACCAGGCCGCCACGCCCACCAGCACGCCCAGCACGCCCACGCCGATGGTGGCGGCCTCCATCCAGCGCTTCTTGGTGAGCAGGGCGATCGCGGCCAGCGCGATCGAGATCTGCAGCGCCGTGGTGGCCTGGGCCCAGCGATGGTGCTGGTGCATCTGCTCGGCGCTCATGTGGTCGAACTCGGCGGATTCCTTCTCCAGCGCCTCGGCCTTGTCCTTGATCTCGGCCTTTTCCTTCTTGTAGCGCTCGATCTCATCGAGGTACTTGCTGCGCTTGTCGTCCGTCACCAGCACCGCCGCCAGCTCGGCCAGGTTCTGCTTGCTGCTCTTGGCCTGGTAGTAGTTCCACTGGTTGGAGGCCTCGGTCTTCTTGATCGCGGCATCGTTCTTGTACAGGCCGGCGTTGGCCTGGGTCGCGCCCCCCATATAGGAGAACATCGCGCCGACGGTGGCGAGGATGGCGGTGATCACCGCCAGCTGGCCGGCCAGGCCCTTGGGCTCGTGCTGGGCCGCATGCTCCAGCTCATGGTCATGCGGGCCGTGGACGTGAAAACCGTGTCCGGACATGGGTGAATCTCCTTGAATTACTTGCTGCGGCGCTGATAGCGCACAAAGGCATAGGGCCAGCCCTGGGCGGACTGCTGCGGCTGGCGCGCGACCTCGGCGAAGTCCTCGGCACGCCAGCTGGGGAAGAAGACATCGGCGCCCTCGAAGCTGGCGTCGATCTCGGTCAGTTCAAGGGTGTCGGCCCGGGGCAGGGCAAGGGCATAGATCTCGGCCCCGCCGATCACGAAGACCTGGGGCTCGCCCGCGCAGGCGGCCAGTGCCGCCTCCAGGCCGGCGCACACCTCGGCGCCCTCCAGCATCAGACCCGCTTGGCGTGACAGCACGATGTTGCGGCGCCCGACCAGGGGGCGGAACTTGGCCGGGATCGAATCCCAGGTCTTGCGCCCCATGATGACGGTGTGGCCCAGGGTCAGGGCCTTGAAGTGCGCCATGTCCTCGGGCAGGCGGCACAGCAGCTCGTTGCCGCGACCGATCGCGCCGCCGCGCGCCACGGCAGCGATCAGGGTGATGCCGCTCATGTTCGCACCCCAGGCGCTGCGCGCCGCCCCGCCGAGCGGGGATTCGCCCCTTCGGGCGGCCGTGCGTGGCTCATACCGCCACCGGCGCCTTGATGGCCGGGTGGTGCTGGTAGTCCAGCACCTCGAAGTCCTCGAACTCATAGTCGAAGATGCTGGCCGGTCTGCGCTTGATGTTGAGCGTGGGGTAGGGGAAGGGCGCGCGCGCGAGCTGGGTCTGCACCTGCTCGGCATGGTTGCTGTAGATATGGCAATCGCCGCCGGTCCAGATGAAGTCGCCCACTTCGAGATCGCATTGCTGGGCCAGCATATGGGTCAGCAGGGCGTAGCTGGCGATGTTGAAGGGCACGCCCAGAAAGATGTCGGCGCTGCGTTGGTAGAGCTGGCAGGACAGACGCCCCCGAGCCGTGGGCGAGTCAGGTGGCGCCACATAGAACTGGAAGAACGCATGGCAGGGCATCAGCGCCATCTGGTCGAGCTCGGCCACGTTCCAGGCGCTCACGATGATGCGGCGCGAATCGGGGTTGTGCTTGAGCTGCTTCACCACCTCGGCGATCTGATCGATATGGCTGCCGTCGGCCTTGGGCCAGCTGCGCCATTGCACGCCGTATACCGGGCCCAGCGAGCCGTCGGGCCGCGCCCATTCATCCCAGATGCTGCAGCCGCGTTCCTGCAGCCACTGCACATTCGAGTCGCCGCGCAGAAACCACAGCAGCTCGAGGATGATGGACTTGAGGTGCACCTTCTTGGTGGTGACGAGCGGAAAGCCCTCGCGCAGGTCGAAGCGCATCTGGTGACCGAACACACTGCTCGTGCCGGTGCCGGTGCGGTCGCCCTTGTGCACGCCATGCTCGGCCACATGGCGCATGAAGTCTTCGTACTGGCTGCGCACCGGGCGCGAATGGGATGCTTCGGTCATGGGGGCGGATTCTAGTTACCTCCGCCGGTCCCCCTCTCAGACCTGCTCCGGCTTTTCGAAGTCCTGGACCAGCGCACCCCATTCGGATGCGCTCATGTCGATTTCGACGATCTCGGGGCGGCGCGGTTCAATGCCGCGCCGGCGCTCGCCCTTGACCAGCGCGGGTTGGTCCTTGACGCGCCGGTCCGCTCCCGTCCGGCGCTCGCGGCGGCCGCCCTGTTCCGCGTCCGCGCCTGCACTCTTTGCCATACATCGCTCCCTTCGACCGGGGCAAACAAAACCCATCGGTCCCGACCAGCGCGGCTGGTCGCCATGGCGCTACTGTAGCCAAGGCGCGGGCCCATGCCCGCGGCCCGACCCGCCGCCGCGTGAGGGATTTCCGCTCTTTGCGGCCCGCTGCCGCGCGGGCCTGCTAGGCCTCGAACTGCAGCGCCGCCAGACGCGCGTACAGCCCGCCGCGCGCCACCAGCTCGGCATGCGAGCCCTGCTCGACGATGCGGCCCTGGTCCATCACGACGATGCGATCGGCACGCTGGATGGTGGCCAGGCGGTGCGCGATCACCAGCGTGCTGCGGTCGCGCATGGCGGCCTCCAGCGCCGCCTGCACCACGCGCTCGCTCTCGGCGTCGAGCGCGCTGGTGGCCTCGTCCAGCAGCAGCAGGGGCGGGTTCTTGAGGATGGCACGCGCGATGCTGATGCGCTGGCGCTGCCCGCCCGAGAGCCGCACGCCGCGCTCGCCCAGAAAGGTCTGGTAGCCCTCGGGCAGCTTCATGATGAAGTCGTGCGCGAAGGCGGCCTTGGCCGCGGCCATCACCTCGGCATCGCTGGCCTCGGGCCGACCGTAGCGGATGTTCTCCAGCGCGTTGTTGGAGAAGATCACGCTGTCCTGCGGCACCAGGCCGATGCGCTGGCGCAGTTCCTTGAGCGCCAGCTGCGGCAGGGCCTGCCCATCCAGGCGGATCTCGCCGGCCTGGGCGTCGTAGAAGCGCAGCAGCAGCTGGAACACCGTGCTCTTGCCGGCGCCGCTGGGGCCCACCAGGGCCACCGTCTCGCCGGCTTTCAGCTCCAGATCGAAATCCGCCAGCGCCGCGTAGTCGGGGCGCGAGGGGTAGTGGAACTGCACGCCGCGCAGGCTCAGGCTGGAGCCGCCCTGGGCGGCGGCCAGGGCCTGGGGCCGGGCCGGGTCCAGCACCGGCGAGCGGCTGGAGAGCAGCTCCATCAGGCGCTCGGTGGCGCCGGCGGCGCGCAGTACATCGCCCCAGACCTCGGCCAGCACCGCCACGCTGCCCACCAGCAGGGTCACGTAGACGACGGTCTGGCCCAGATGTCCCGGCGTGATGCGGCCGGCCAGCACCGCCTGCGTGCCCTGGTAGAGGCCCCACAGCAGGGCGCCGAAGGTGGCGCTGATGATGAAGGCCACCATGCCCGAGCGCACCTTGGTGCGCTTGCGCGCGGTGTCGAAGGCGGCCTCGCTGGCGGCGCTGAAACGGCCGGCCTCGGCACCCTCCTGGGTGTAGCTCTGCACCACGGTGACGGCGTTCAGCACCTCGGCGGCGATCGCGCTGGTGTCGGCCACGCGGTCCTGGCTGGCGCGCGAGAGGCGCCGCACGCGCCGGCCGAAATACAGCGCCGGCAGCACCACCAGCACCAGGATGCCCAGCACCTGGGTCATCACATAGGGGTTGGTGACCACCAGCATGATGAGCGCGCCCACGCCCATCACGATATTGCGCAGACCCATCGAGAGGCTGGAGCCCACCACCGTCTGCACCACCGTGGTGTCGGTGGTGAGGCGGCTCAGCACCTCGCCGGTCTGGGTGGTCTCGAAGAACTCGGGGCTCTGCTTCAGCACATGGCGGTAGACCGCATTGCGCAGGTCGGCGGTGACGCGCTCACCCAGCCAGGTCACCATGTAGAAGCGCGAGGCCGAGAACACCCCCAGCGCCACGCCCACGCCGAACAGCGCCAGGAAATGCTCGCGCAGCGCCATCACGCGCGCCCCCGGGTCGGCGGCCACGATGCCCTGGTCGATCAGCACCTTCAGCGCCAGCGGCAGGGCCAGCGTGCTGAGCGCGGCCAGCAGCAGGAACAACACCGCCAGCGCGATGCGGGCGCGGTAGGGGCGCAGAAAGGGCAGCAGGCCCGAGAGCGCCTTGGGGCTGCCCTTGGGGCGTTCCTGCGGCTTGCTGGCGGCGAGTGGCGGGGCGGTGGTGGCAGTGGCGGTCGAGCTCATCGGCGCAGTGTAGGGGCCCGCCCATGACGCTCGCTGCCGCGACAACCCCAGCTTGCGCAGGGATATATGCTTGGGCAATAATTGCCTAGGCAATCAATCAAGCCATGAGCAAATCCAGCAGCAAACCCGTCAACTTCTACAGCGCCGACACCTACCGGGTGGACGAAAGCCTGGGCTGGCTGGTCAAGCACCTGATGCAGTCCATCGTCTACCAGGCTGACCGGCGGCTGGACCCGCATGACCTGACCCATGCGCAATGGGGCCCGCTGCTGCGCCTGCGCTTCATGGGCCCCAGCTCCAGCGCGGCGCTCGGCCGCGAGCTCGACATGGACGCCGGCGCACTGACGCGCCTGCTGGACCGGCTCGAGGCCAAGCGCCTGATCCAACGCGAGCGCTCCAGCGAGGACAGGCGCGTCGTCATCGTCTCGCTGAGCGAGGAGGGCGCAAGGCTCACCGCCAAGGTGCCGGCCATCCTGTCCGAGGTTTTCAACGCCCATCTGGTCGGCTTCAGCCACGAGGAATGGCGCACCCTGATCCAACTGCTGCAACGCGCGGTCGCCACCGGCGACGCCCTGCGTGCGGCCTCCAAGGAAGAGAAAGAGGCATGAAGAGCCCATACAAGACGCTGCGGCTGGCGCCGCTGCTGGCCAGCCTGGTGCTGGCCGCCTGCGCCCCGATTCCCAAGCTGCCCACGCCCGCCGCGGCGCTGCAGGGCGAACAGCTGGGCCTGGCGCCCCAGGAGCAGGCCAGCCTGAGCAGCGCATGGTGGCAGGGCTATGGCGATGCCCGGCTGAATGCCCTGGTGGAGAAGGCCCTGGCCGACGCCCCCAGCCTGGCGCTGGCGCGTGCGCGCATCGCGCGCGCCAGCGCCGGCATCGAGGCCGCCGAGGCGGCCGACAAACCCGCCACCGGCCTGGGACTGGACATGCAGCGTCAGCTCTATACCGAGACCGGGCTCTATCCGCCGCCGATCGCCGGCAGCGTGCGCAACACCGCCACCCTGCAGGCCGGCATCAGCTATGACTGGGACTTCTTCGGCCGCCACCAGGCCGCCCTGCAGGCCGCGCTGGGCCAGCGCCGTGCCGCCCAGGCCGATGCCGCCGCGGCGCGCCTGACGCTGGCCGCCCAGGTGACGCGCAGCTACCTGGCGCTGGCCCGCGTGCTGGCACAGCGCCAGCTGCTGGCCGAACAACAGGCCCTGCGCGCCGCCAGCCTGCAACTGGTGCGCGAGCGCGCCGCCGCCGGCCTGGACACCCAGCTGGAGCTGCGCGGCGCCGAGGCGCCGGTGGCCGAGCTGCAGCGCCAAGGTCTGGCGCTGGACGAGCAGTCCCAGGCCCTGCGCCACCAGCTGGCGGCGCTGACGGTGCAGCCGGCCCAGGCACTCGCCGAGTTGCGCCCGGCACTGCCGACGGCCCAGGCCTGGGCGCAGGAGCCCGGCATCGACCTGCTGGGCCGCCGGCCCGATCTGCAGGCGGCGCGCTGGCGGGTGGAAGCCGCCACGCAGGACGTGACGGTGGCGCGCAGCCAGTTCTATCCCAATGTGACGCTGACGGCCTTTGCCGGCTTCAGCGCCATCGGCTTCGACCGGCTGCTGGAATCGCGCAGCCTCCAGGCCGGCTTCGGCCCCTCGCTGCGCCTGCCGATCTTCGACACCGGCCGCCTGCGCGCGCAGCTGAAGGGCTCGGCCGCCGAGCAGGACGCCGCGGTGGCGGCCTACAACGCCGCGCTGCTGGAAGCGGTGCGCGACGCCAACGACCAGCTCAACACCATGAAGTCCCTGCAGGCCCAGGCACAGACCCAGGCCACGCTGGTGGCGAATGCCGAGCAGCAGCTGAAGCTTGCCGAACAGCGCCAGCAGGCCGGCCTGGGCAATCGCCTGCCGGTGCTGGCCGCTCAGCTGGCCCTGCTGGCGCAGCAGCGCCAGGCCCTGGACCTGCGCGGCCTGGGCTTGGACGCCCAAGTCAATCTGATGCGCGCCCTGGGCGGCGGCACCACCGAATCAAACTGAGAACCGACCATGAGCAACAACGACAACAGCACCCCTAGCAACGGCAAGCGCAAGCGCGGCCTGACCCTGGTCGCCAGCGCCGTGCTGCTGGGCTTCGCCGGCTACAGCGTCTACCAATGGCTGGTGGCAAGCCGCTACGAGAAGACCGACAACGCCTATGTGCAGGCCAATGTGGTGCAGATCACGCCCCTGGTGGGCGGCACCGTGCGCGCCATCCATGTGGACGACACCGATTTCGTCAAGGCCGGCCAGCCCCTGGTGAGCCTGGACCCGGCCGATGCCAGCGTGGCGTTGGAGCAGGCCCAGGCCGCGCTGGCGCAGACGGTGCGCGAGGTGCGCACCCTGTACGCCAACAACAGCACCCTGCAGGCGCAGCTGCAGGGCCGCGAGTCCGAGGTGGCGCGCGCGCAGAGCGAGCTGGCCCGCCTGCAGGCCGATGTGCAGCGCCGCGCGCCCCTGCTGGCCAGCGGTGCGATCGGCAAGGAAGAGCTGGAGCATGCGCAGGCCCAGGTGACGTCGGCGCGTAGCGCGCTGGCCACCGCCCAGGCCGGGCTGCAGAGCGCGCGCGAGCAGCTCGCTTCCAACCAGAGCCTCACCGAAGGCACCAGCGTGGCGGAACATCCCAATGTGCAGCGCGCCGCGGCGCGCCTGCGCGAGACCTACCTGGCCTTCAAGCGCAGCGAGCTGCCGTCGCCGGTGAGCGGCTGGGTGGCCCGGCGCAGCGTGCAGCTGGGCCAGCGCGTGGCCGCCGGCGCACCGCTGATGGCGGTGGTGGGCCTGCAGGAGGCCTGGGTCGATGCCAACTTCAAGGAAGGCCAGCTGGCGCGCCTGCGCATCGGCCAGCCCGTCACCCTGGTGGCCGACCAGTACGGCGACAAGGTCGAGTTCCACGGCACGGTGGCCGGCCTGGGCGCCGGTACCGGCGCGGCCTTTGCGCTGCTGCCGGCGCAGAACGCCACCGGCAACTGGATCAAGGTGGTGCAGCGCGTGCCGGTGCGCATCGCGCTGGACGCCAAGGAGCTGGCCGAGCATCCGCTGCGCGTGGGCCTGTCGATGAATGTGGCGGTGGACGTGCGCGATCAGGCCGGCAAGTCGGTGGCCGACGTGCCGCGCAGCGCGCCGCTGGCCGCCACCAAGGTGTTTGACGCGCAGGACCAGGCCGCCGAGGCCGAGGTGGCGCGCATCATCAAGGCCAATCTGGGCCACGCCGCTGCCAAGTCCGGCAAGCCCGCCAAGGCCTGAGCATGAGCAGCAGCTCCCCCGCCGCGGCGGCGCCCGCGCCCCTGCATGGCTCGGCCCTGGTGCTGGGCACGCTGGCGCTCTCGCTGGCGACCTTCATGAATGTGCTGGACTCGTCCATCGCCAATGTCTCGCTGCCGGCGATCTCGGGCGATCTGGGCGTGAGCCCGGTGCAGGGCACCTGGGTCATCACCAGCTTCGGCGTGGCCAATGCGATCTCGGTGCCGCTGACCGGCTGGCTGACGCAGCGCTTCGGCGCGGTGCGGCTCTTCACCATGAGCGTGCTGCTCTTCGTGGTGGCCTCCTGGCTGTGCGGCTTCGCCCATTCGCTGGAGATGCTGGTGGCCTGCCGCGTGCTGCAGGGCCTGGTGGCCGGCCCGATGATCCCGCTCTCGCAGACCCTGCTGCTGGCCAGCTACCCGCGCGAGAAGGCCGGCACGGCGCTGGCGCTGTGGGGGGTGACGACCCTGGTGGCGCCGGTGGTGGGGCCGCTCTTGGGCGGCTGGATCACCGACAACGTCTCGTGGCCCTGGATCTTCTACATCAATGTGCCGGTGGGCCTGCTGGCCGCCGGCCTGACCTGGAGCATCTACCGCGAGCGCGAGACCGCGGTGAAGAAACTGCCCATCGACGGCGTGGGCCTGGCCCTGCTAGTGATCTGGGTGGGTGCGCTGCAGATCATGCTGGACAAGGGCAAGGAGCTGGACTGGTTCGCCAGCGGCGAGATCCAGATCCTGGCGCTGACGGCGGTGGTGGGCTTTGCCTTCTTCCTGGTCTGGGAGCTCACCGATGAGCATCCGGTGGTGGACCTGCGCCTGTTCGCGCGCCGCAACTTCCTGTTCGGCGCCGCCACGCTCTCGGTGGCCTACGGCCTGTTCTTCGGCAATGTGGTGCTGCTGCCGCTATGGCTGCAGCAATGGATGGCCTACACCGCCACCGACGCGGGCATGGCGCTGGCGCCGGTGGGTCTGCTGGCCATCCTGCTCTCGCCGGTGGTGGGCCGCCATGTGGGCGTGCGCGACCCGCGCTGGATGGCCACCTTCGCCTTCGTGATGTTCGCGGTGGTGCTGAGCATGCGCGCCAACTTCACCACGCAGACGGACTTCGCCACCATCATGATCCCGACCGTGCTGCAGGGCGCGGCGCTGGCCTTCTTCTTCATTCCGCTCACCACGCTGACGCTGGCCGGCATCACGCCCGACCGCATCGCGGCGGCGGCCGGTCTGTCGAACTTCGTGCGCATCACCGCCGGCGCCATGGGCACCTCGATCTCCACCACGCTGTGGGAAAACCGCGCGGCCTTGCATCACCAGCATCTGGCCGAGCGCCTGGCGCAGGGCGATCTGGTGGCCGGCGAATCAATCTCGCGCCTGCAGGCCTTGGGCATGGCGCCGCAGCAGGCCCTCGCCTATATCAACCGGCTGATCGATCAGCAGGCCTTCACGCGCGCCGCCGACGACATCTTCCTGGCCTCCGCCTTCATCTTCCTGCTGCTGATCGGCGGCGTCTGGCTCACCAAGCGTCCGCCACGCCTGGGTGCGGCGGGGCCGGTGGATGCGGGCGGGGCGCATTGAACTAGCAGGGCGCGGCCGGCAGGTGATGCTGGCCTTGCAGCGGTACCGCTCGCGTAGCGTGAGGCGCCATACTCAGCTTCGAAGAACTCGTGCCCGCCAGCCTGGGCCGCCGCGCGGACGGCACCAGCAGCGCCCCTCGTCACAAATTCGCCGCAAACAGCCTGCGAATGAACAGATCCTTGAAGCTCGAAGCCTGGTCCAGCCCCAGCCGCTCCAGGTAGGCGGGCGGCACCGGCCGCTCGCCGGTGAGGCTCTTGAGAATCATCGGCAACAGCTGCAGCGGATGCTGGCTGGCATGTTTGAGCTTCTTGAGCGCGCGCACGATGGTGATCTCGTCCTCGCTGAGGTCGGTGCCGAAGGGGAAGTCGGGCAGCACGCCCTCGTTGCGCCAGGGCCGCAGCTTCTCGCGCAGCATCTCGGGCCGGTTATTGCGGTAGCGCTCGGGCAGCTGGTAGTCGGCCTCCAGCTTGCCATGTGCCTTGGCCTCGGCGATGAGTTGGTCCTGGAAGCGCGAGTCGGCGATCGCCAGCAGGCGCTTCACGATCTCGCCATCGGTCTGGCCGCGCAGATCGGCCACGCCGTACTCGGTGATGGCGATGTCGCGCAGATGGCGCGGGATGGTGATGTTGCCGTAGCTCCACACGATCGAGCTGGTGAGGCCATGCTGGTTCTCGTGCGTGGCACGCAGCATCAGGATGGAACGCGCATCCGGCAGCGCATGGCCCATCGCGACGAAGTTGTACTGGCCGCCCACGCCCGACACCATCTGGCCCGAGTCCAGCCCGTCCGACGAGGCCGCGCCCAAGAGGGTCAGCTTCATGGTGGTGTTGAAGAGGCGCGCATCGCGGCGCTGGGCGCGCTTGAGGCGCTCGCAGCCCAGCGCATCGCCATAGAGCTGGTTGATGTAGGCGATGCGGGTCATCGAGATGCGCTCGCGCTGCGCCTCGGGCAGCTCGCGCAGGCGTTGGTAGAAGTCGCGCGGGCCCAGGAAGAAGCCGCCATGCATGATGGTGGCATGCAGCCAGCGCTCGCCCAGCGCCGCGGCAACGCGGCCGTCGTCCAGCGCCGTGCCCGCCGGCACGCGGCCGGGCTGCAGCGCGCCGAGGCGCTCCAGGTAGGCGATATCTGGCGCCGTTAGCTCTGCGGCGATGCGGCCGCGCTCGGCCAGCGCCCGCAGCACCGCCAGGTCGGGGCGCGCGCCCACGCGGCCGGCGTTGGCCAGCTCCTGCAGGTCGGCGTCGTCGTAGACCGCGCGGCGTATCAGCCCGGCGTCGATCAGGCGCATGAAGCCGTTGACGAACATTTCCGAGCAGCCGTAGAGACCCTGGTCAAAGCCGCCCAGCTCGCGCCCCGCCAGCCCCTCGGTGCCGTCGGCGCAGAGCGCGCCGAGGATGCTGCGATAGGCCTCGGGCTGGCGGTCGCGCACGATCAGGCCCTGCGCCACCGCGTCGCCCAGCGAGCCGATGCCGATCTGCAGCGTGCCGCCGTCCAGCACCAGGCTGGAGGCATGCAGGCCGATGGCGTAGTCGGCCCAGCTGATGGAGGCATTGGGCGGGCCGAACAGCTCATGGTTGGCCGCGGGGCAGCGCAGCAGCAGGTCCACCCGATCGAGCGGCCACAGCGCCGTGCCGGCCATGAAGGGCAGGCGCTCGTTCACCACCGCCACCTTCAGCAGCGGCCGGCCGGCGGCCGCCATGCGCTCGATCAGCTCCTGGGTCACGTCGGGGTTGCAGGACATCGAGAGCTGCAGCCCGCCGGCGGCGTCCTCGCGCAGCGCCACCGCCTGGGCGATCACGTTCACGCCCTGGGCCATCATGTCGCGCGCCACGAAGCTGTAGTTGGTGCAGACGAAGCCCTGCTGTGACGCGTCGTTGTTGAGGTAGTCACCGGTCTTGAAGAAGAACTCGTGCACCTCGATGTTCGGCGGCAGGGCCTGGGCGCGCGCCGCCTTCACATAGTCGAGGTCGGGGTAGTCGCCGAACACGCGCTCCAGCAGGGGCCCCAGGAAATGCTGCTCCAGCTCCGACTTGCCCACCGGCCGTTCCAGCGAGAGCGCGGTGAAGATCTTGAGCCGCCGCGCTGGTGTGGCAGCGATGCGACGATAGAGTGCGTTGACCCAGGGATTGGGCTTGCCCAGGCCCAGCGGGATCGCCAGCACGATCTCGCCCGGGATGCGTTCCAGCACCGCGTCCACCGCGGCCTCCAGCTCGGTCAGCGTCTGCATGTCCATTTCATGTCTCCTGCTTGGTTCTTCTGCCTATTTCTTCTGCCTACCGGCCAGTGTCGGCGCAGTCGGCCCGGCCAGACTTGATTTTGGCCAAGTCAAGCGCGCGCACCGCGGCCCCCGGGGCCCATCCCCCATTCCGGGGACGCGCGTCGCCAGCCCGGGCAAGCTGTGCTGCAATGGCTGCGCGGTCCACCCACTTTCCCTTCATGCTGTTCAACGAGATCGACACGCCACGCTGGCTGCCCATGCTGGGGCAATGGATCCAGCGCCTGGGCCTGCTGCGCACCTGGGCGCTGCTGTGCGCCGGCGCGCTGCTGCTGTGCCTGGGGCTGGCCGGCCTGTTGCTGGCGGGGCCGGCCGGCCACCTCGCCGCCGCCCTGGTGGCCAGCGGCATGGCGGCGGCCTGCGCCGCGCTGTGCGGCTACCTGCTGCTGCGCCTGGTCCAGCATATCGACAGCACGCAACGCGGGGTGCTGCGCCACGCCACCGAAGACCCGCTCACCGGCACGCTGAACCGCCGCTACTTCCTCGAACTGGTGGAGCGCGAATGGTCGCGGGCGCGCCGCTATGACATGTCTTGCGCGCTGCTGCTGATGGATGTGGACCATTTCAAGCGCGTCAACGAACGCTTCGGCCACCGCTGCGGCGACCAGGTGCTGCGCGAGATCGCCGCGGCCAGCGTCGAAACCCTGCGCCACGCCGACGTGCTGGCGCGTTTCGGCGGCGAGGAGTTCATCGTGTTTCTGCCGCACACCGACCCGCTCGGCGCGCTGGACGTGGCCGAGCGCATGCGCGAGCGCGTGGAGGCGCTGCAGCTGGCCTGGAACGGCGCGGAGCTGCGCGTCAGCGTCAGCCTGGGCGTGGCGGCGCTGCATCCCGAGCACCTGACGCTGGATCAGCTGATCCACGACGCCGACGATGCGCTGGCTGTGGCAAAGTCCGCGGGCCGCAATTGCGTGCGCGCTGGCGCCGGGCTGCTGCCCGGCAAGCCCAGCATGATGAACAACAACAACTGACGCCATTCTCCATGCAGATGCTTGACGCCGCGGCCACCGCGGCCCGCTTGCCCTATGCCCGCCTGATGCCCGCCGTGGCCCAGGCCATGCTGGACCTGCGCGCCGGCCGCATCCACAGCTGCCCGCGCGCCGTGCTGCCGCTGCCCGAGGGTGGCAGCTACCTGGCCATGCCCTGCACCGATGCGCAATACGCGATCAGCAAGCTGGTCTCGGTGACGCCGGCCAACCAGGCCCTGGGCCTGCCCACCATCCAGGGCCTGGTGCTGGCCAGCGATGCCCGCAACGGCAGCCCGCTGGCCCTGCTGCATGGCGGCACGGTGACGGCGCGCCGCACCGCCGCGGTGAGCCTGCTGGGCATCGAACGCCTGCTCGGCCGCGCCCCGCAAGACCTGACCCTGGTGGGCACGGGCGGCCAGGCCTGGTCGCATGCGCTGGCGCTGCTGGAGGTCTGGCCGGGCCTGCGCCTGCGCATCAAGGGGCGCAGCGCAGCGCCCGGCTTCGTGCAGCGGCTGGCCGCGCAGGGCCTGGCGGCCCGCGTCTGGCAGGAGGGCGATGGCTACGGCGATTGCGCGCTCGCCGCCACCACCTCGCTGAGCGCGGTGCTGCCCGAAGACCTCGCGCCCGAGACCCTGATCGTCGGCATCGGCAGCTTCCGCCCCGACATGGCCGAGCTGCCCGCCACCCAGGTGCGGGCGCGCCAGCTCTTCGTGGACGATCCCGAGGGCGCCCGGCACGAGGCCGGCGACCTGCTGCAGGCCGGCGTGGACTGGTCGCGCGTGCATGGCCTGGCCGAGCTGCTGGCGGGCGAGGTGAGGGCGCAGGGGCCCTTGCTCTACAAGACCGTGGGCCAGGCCGCCTGGGACATGGCGGCGGTGCGCTGCGCGCTCGGCTGAGACGTTATTGCAGGGCGTTAGGGCAGGGGCATGCGGCCGCTGTAGCCCGTCATCTCCAGATAGCCCAGGCCCAGTTCGCGGCCCTGGGCATCGGTCAGGCGCGCCGCGCCCTCCCAATAGAGCATGCCGGTGCTGCGGCGCGCGTCCACCTCCTGGGCGTCGAACAGCGCGCGCAGGCTCAGGCGGCCCAGCGGCGTCTGCAGGGCCCACTCCACCGGGTACTCGGCCTGCGAGACGGCGCTGCGCCAGCGCCGCCCGGGCTGGAAGCCGAGCTCCGCGGCGGGCAGCTCGCTATGGCTGCCGTCGGCGCGCCGCCAGCTGCCGCCGGCCCAGAGCCGGCTGCCATCGGCGCGGCGCAGCTGGAACAGGGTCAGCGCGCCGCCGTCGTGCAGATTGATGCCCAGCCAGTCCCAGCCCACCGCGGCGTCCGCGCCGCTGCCGAGCAGGGCATCGCTCCACTCATGGTCCAGCCAGGCGCGGCCGCTGACTTGCAACTCTCTGGCATCCAGCCGCAGGCGGCCGCTGGCCTGCAGCTGGGGCTCGGTGATGTAGTGGCTGAACTGGGCAGCACCGGGTCCCTTGCGTGACAGACCCTGTTCACCCTGCAGCAGGGGCGGCTGCACAGCCGACAGCTGCAGGTCCAGCGCGAAGCCGGCCTGGGCACTGTCCAGCTTGGCGGCATAACGCGACAGGCCCGTGTCCGGTGCGACGCTGCGCTGCAGCCGCCACGCGCCCAGGCGCAGCGCCGTGTCGGCCTCGGCCGCGCTCGCATGGGAGAAGCCCTGGCGCGCCAGGCGCTGGTCGTGGCGCAGGCGGCCCGCCGCCAGTTCGCTCAATGCCGCATGGGCCAGCAGCAGCTGGCGCGGTGCGAAGCTGCCGCTTTGGTTCTGCGCCTCGGCACGCCGCACGCGGAAAAAAGTGAGCTGGAAGCCATGGCTGGGCGGCCCGCCGCCCGCGGCGCCCAGCAGGCCGGTGAGGTACCACCATTCCACTGCCGTCTCGGGGTGGCTGCCATGGTCGCGGGGCAGACGCAGGCTGGCCGCTGCGGCAGGCCGCGGCAGCATGCCGGCCGTCGTCATCGCCATCAGTAGCATGCAGCTTCGGCGCCCCAGCATCACCAGTCCTCCTTGACCGATTGCAACGCTTCCGGCCCGGCCGCCGCGCGCGCCGCCCACCAGGCAGTCAGGCCGCTGGCCAGCAGCACCGCGAACATCAGCAGACCCAGGCGCGCCAGCGGCACATGCATGTCCATGCTCCAGTGAAAGCTCTGCGGGTTCAGCACCCACACCAGCACCGCGCTGATCGCCAGGCCCAGCAGCAGGCCGGCGATGGCGCCGGCCGCACCGAACAGCAGGGCCTCGGCCACCACCATGCGGCGCAGCGCGTGGCGCTCGAAGCCCAGGTGCAGCAGCAGGCCGAACTCGCGCCGCCGCGCCAGCACCTGGGCCGAGAGGCTGGCGGCCACGCCGAACATGCCCACGCCCAGGGCCACGGCCTGCAGCCAATAGGTGACGGCAAAGCTGCGGTCGAACAGCTGCAGCGAGAAGCGCCGCAGCTCGCCGGCCGCCGCCAGCTCGATGTCCTCGGGCCGCTCGGCCAGGGCGCGCAGGCGCTGCTGCAGCGCCTGCATGTCCGCGGCGCCCGGTGGCAGGTGCAGCATCAGATCGGTGACCGCGGTATCGGCGCTCCAGCGCTGGTAGTCGGCCAGCGCGATCAGCAGGGCCGGGCTCTGGCGGCTGTAGTCGCGCCAGACGCCGCGCACCTGCACCGCCAGCGCGGCTTGGCCGGCCAGCTCCAGCATCAGCGTGTCGCCCGGGCGCAGCCGCAGTTGGTCGCGCATCGCTTCGTTCACATAGATCGGAGGCAACTGGCTGCGCGGCGCCAGCGCGCCGGTGAGCGGCAGCCGGCCTTCGTCCGGCAGCTCGCGCGCCAGCATCAGCACCGGCTGGCCGGCCACGCTGAGCTCGCGCGTGCGCTGCTGGGCGATGCGCTCGGCCAGGCCGCTGGCGCGCAGGCGCTGCACAAAGGCCGGCGGCAGCGGCAGCCCCTCCTGGCGCGCCGCCCTCAGGCCGTTGCGCACGAACAGATCGGCGGGCAGCATGTCGCGCAGCCAGTCGTCCAGCGAAGTGCGGAAGCTGCCCACCATCACCAGCATCGCCACCGACAGGCTCAGCGCCACCAGCACGCCGGCCAGCATGCGCGTGGCCTCGCCCGCCTGGTCGTGCGCGCGTTCGCGTATCAGCAGGGCCAGCGCGCTGCGCCGGCGCGGCAGCAAGCGGCGCAGGCCATCCACCAGGGCCGGCACCGCCGCCAGCCCGCCGAACAGCAGGCTGAGCATGGCGGCGTAGGCGCCCAGCGCCAGGCCGTGCAGGGGCGGCAGCAGGCTCAGCAGCCCGCCCAGCAGCAGCAGGCCCGGGCCCAGCCAGCGCGGCAGCCGCGGATGGGTATCGGCCCCCAGGCCCTTGAGCACCTGGGCGGCCGGCAGCCGGCGCAAGCCCCAGACGGGCAGGGCGGCGGCGGCCAGGCTCACCACCAGGCCCAGGCTGCCCAGCGCCAGCAAGGGAACGAATGGCAATTGCAGCTGCGGCCTGGCCCCGCCCAACATGCCACCCAGCATGCCGGCGCCCAGATCGCCGCCGAGCTGGCGCAGGCCCAGCGCCGCCAGGCCTATGCCCAGGGCCAGGCCCAGCAGGCTGCCCAGCAGCCCCAGCAGCAGGGCCTCGCTGAGCACCAGGCCGGCGCGCTCGCGCGCGCTCATGCCCAGCACGCCCAGCAGGGCCAGCTGGGGCAGGCGCTGCGCCACCGAGAGGGTGTGCACCGCGAACACCAGAAAGCCGCCGACGAACAGCGCCATCAGCGAGAGCACGCCCAGGTTGACACGGTAGGCCTGGCTCAGCTGGGCCGCCTGACCCTCGGCCGCCGCGGCGGTGCGCGCGCGCACCCCGGGCGGCAGGGCCAGGCCGGCGGCCACGGCCTGCGGGTCCAGCCCCGGCAGCAGGCGCATCGCGATGCGGTCCAGCTCGCCCGGCCGGCCCAGCAGGGCCTGGGCCACCGCGATGTCCAGCACCGCCAGCGGCGCGCCGGCGGTGGCGGTGCGGCCGGCCAGGCGCAGCGTGACGCTGCGCGCCTGACCCTGGACCTGCAGGCGCAGGCTTAGCTCGGCCGGCGATTTCGCACCAAGGTCCGCGCCGAGGCGCTGCAGCGCCGCGGGATTCAGGAACAGCTGGCCATCGGCAAGCAGATCGGGAGGGCGGTCGCCGTCGAACACCGGCAGCAGCTCGGGCTGCAGCTGGGCCAGCTGCAGCATGTCCACGCCCAGCAGGCGCAGGCTGAAGGGCTGGCCCTGCGCATCCAGCAGCTGGGCGCGCCCCTCCAGCATCGGCCCCAGCGCCAGCACGTCTTCGCGCTCGGCCAGGCGCGCGAACAAGGCCTCGTCGAGCGCGCCGGTGGCGGCCGTCAGCTCCAGGTCGGCCTGGCCGCTGAGCGCGCGCGCCGCGGCGTCGAATTCACGCAGGCCGGCGCTGTTGATCAGCTGCACCGCGGTGGCCAGCGCCACGCCCAGCGCGATCGCCAGCAGGGCCAGGGTCTGGCGCCCCCATTGCTGGCGCAGCGCGGGCCAAGAGAGTTGCAGCAGCCAACCAATCCACGAAGACGGCGGCATGGCTCAGGCCAGCTGGATGCAGCGGTCGGCATGCGCCGCCGCGCGCTCGGAATGCGTCACCAGCAGGCAGGCCGAGCCCTGCTCGCGCACCTGGGCCAGCAGCAACTGCAGCACCTGCTCGGCATGGCGCGGGTCGAGGTTGCCGGTGGGCTCGTCGGCCAGCACCAGGGCCGGACGGTGCACCAGGGCGCGCGCGATCGCGACGCGCTGCAGCTGGCCGCCGGAGAGCTGGCGCGGCATGCGCGCGCCCAAGTCCCCCAGGCCCACCGCATCCAGCATCTGCTGCACGCGCGCCGCATCGGGGCGGCGCTGCAGCAGCAGGGGCAGGCCCACGTTGTCGGCCACGCTCAGATGCGGCAGCACATGGAAGGCCTGGAACACGAAGCCCAGGCGCTCGCGGCGCAGCAGCGCCAGTTCCGCCTCGCCCATCAGGGTCAGGTCTTGCCCTTGCAGCAGCACCCGGCCGGCATCGGGCTTGTCCAGGCCGGCCAGGCAGTTCAAGAGGGTGGACTTGCCGCTGCCCGACTCGCCCAGCAGGGCCACCAGTTCGCCGGCCTGCAGCGTCAGGCTGATGTCGGCGAAGACGCGCGTCTCGCCGTAGGATTTGGCGAGGCCTTCGGCTTCAAGCAGGGCCATGGGCGCGCAGAATCTTTTGCAGGGCCACCAGCACCTGCAGCTCCAGCTGAGGGCTGTCGGCCGCGATCACCTGGCGCTGCGGCATCGAGCGCAGCCAGGTCAGCTGGCGCTTGGCGAGCTGGCGGGTGGCGGCGCTGCCCTGTTCGGCGAGCTGGCGAAAATCGTTCGCGTCCAGCGCCTCCCAGGTCTGGCGATAACCCACGCAGCGCATCGAGGGCAGATCCAGGCTCAGATCGCCGCGCGCGCGCAGGCGGCGCACCTCGTCGACCAGGCCGGCCTCCAGCATCTGCGCGAAGCGCTGGTCCAGCCGGCGGTGCAGCCAGGCGCGGTCCTGCGGTTCCAGCGAGATCAGCGGCCAGTCGACGCCACTGCTGCGCTCCTGCTCGGCATAGAGCTGGGACATCGGCCGGCCGGCCAGATGCCAGACCTCCAGCGCGCGCTGGATGCGCTGCGCATCATTGGGCGCGAGGCGCGCGGCGGTGATCGGGTCGACCCTGGCCAGCTCGGCGTGCAGGGCGGGCCAGCCCTGCTCGGCGGCCTGGGCGTCCAGGCGCGCGCGCAGCGCCTCATCGGCCTTCGGCAGCTCGGAGAGTCCGTCGAACAGAGCCTTGAAGTAAAGCATGGTGCCGCCCACCAGCAGGGGCAGCTTGCCGCGCGCCAGGATCTCGGCGGCCAGGGTCTTGGCGCTGCGCGCGAATTCGGCGGCCGAGTAGGACTGGGTCGGCTCGATGATGTCGATCAGGTGGTGCGGCACCGCCACCAGCTCGGCCGGCGTCGGCTTGGCCGTGCCGATGTCCATGCCGCGGTAGACCAGGGCCGAATCGACGCTGATGATCTCGATGGGCAGGTATTCGGCGGCCTTCAGCGCGCAGGCGGTCTTGCCGCTGCCGGTGGGGCCGGCCAGGCAGATCGGGCGGAACGAATAGTCTTGTTGCAGCGACATGAGGAATGGATTGTCAGGCCAGCGCCGCGCCGCGCTGGCGCCGGCCCTCGGCCTGCACCAGGGTCCAGGCGCACAGCGCCGTCACCAGGCCCAGGCTCATCATGGTGAGCGCCAGCGGGCGCACCGTGCCGTCCAGGCTGCGGCTCAGCCAGGCGCTCACCGCGAAGGCGCCCAGCGCGATCGCAAAGCCCGAGAGCGCCGCGGCGGCACCGGCCTGGCGGGGGAAGGGGCCTACCGCGCCGGCCTGGCCGCAGGGCTGCAGCACGCCATGGCCCAGCATGATGAAGCCATGCGGCAGCATCAGGGCCAGCACCGAGGGCGGCCACAGCCAGGCGGCCGCGCCCATGCCCAGCGCGCCCAGGGCGGTGAAGATGGCGCCGCGCCGCACCGTCTGCGGCAGGCTGCCATGCGCCAGCCAGCGCCGGCACAGCCAGGTGCCGCCCACATAGATGGCCGCGCCCAGGCTCACCAGGGCGCCGTAACGCATGCGGGAGAGGCCCAGCACCTCGATGAAGACAAAGGAGGAGCCGGCCAGAAAGGCGTAGAGCGTGGCATAGGCCAGGGTGGTGAGCAGGGCGTAGGCGCGAAAGCCCGGGTGCGCCAGCACCAGCGCCCAGTTCGCCAGCCATTGGCGCGGATGCAGCGCCTGGCGCTGCCGCGCCGGCAGGCTCTCGGGGATCTGCCAGGCGATCAGCGCCAGCGCGCCGGCGGCGAACAGGCCGGTGGCCAGCAGCGCGGCGCGCCAGCCCAGGTAGAGCGCCAGCAGGCCGCCCAGGGTCGGGCTCAGCATCGCGATCAGGCCCAGGCCGCTGAGCGCGCGCGCCATCACGCGCGCACCTTCGCGCGGCTCGAACCAGTCACGCAGCATGGCGCGGCCGCCCACCACCGCGGCGGCCAGGGCCAGGCCCTGCAGGCTGCGGCAGGCCACCAGCAGCCAGATGTCGGGCGCCAGCGCCGCGGCGAGCGCGGCCAGCACATACAGGGCCAGGCCACCCAGCAGGATGGGCCGGCGGCCAAAGCGGTCGGACAGCGGCCCGATCAGCAGCTGGCCCAGGCCGAAGCTGAGCATCAGCGCCGAGAGCGTCAGCTGCACCGCGCTCATCGGCGCGGCCAGCTCGCCGCGCAGCGCCGGCAGGGCGGGCAGGTAGAGATCGGTGGTGACGGGCTGCAGGCCCAGCAGCAAGGCCAGCGCCGCGACCTGCATCAGCAGGTGCGGCGTGGCGCCCTCAGTGGCGCCCTGGTCCATGGCCATCAGTCGAAACGCTCCCAGGGCGCCAGAAAGCGCCACTGGCCGGCCGGCAGATGGCCCAGATTGATGCGGCCGATGCGCACGCGCTTCAGCCCCACCACCTTCAGGCCCACCAGCTCGCACATGCGGCGGATCTGGCGCTTGCGCCCCTCGCGCAGCACGAAGCGCAGCTGGTCTTCGTTGGCCCAGCTGACCTTGGCGGGCTTGAGCTGCACGCCGTCCAGCTCCAGACCATGGTTGAGCAGGGCCATGCGCTCGGGCGGCATCTGCTCCATCGCACGGCCGGGGCCCACCGGTTCGCCGTTCAGGCCCACGAACTCCACGCGCACCAGGTATTCCTTCTCGACGTTGGAATCCTCGCCGATCAGCACCTTGGCGACGCGGCCGTCCTGCGTCAGCACCAGCAGGCCGGTGGAGTCGATGTCCAGGCGGCCGGCGGGCGCCAGGCCGCGCGTGTGGCCGATGTGGTACTTGATGCCCGAGGCATCGTCCGCCCACTGGGTGTTGCTGCGCACCAGCACCGAGGCGGGCTCGTAGCCGTCTTCGGCCTGGCCGGAGACATAGCCGATCGGCTTGTGCAGCAGGATGGTGACCTGCTTGGCCTGTTCCTTGTGGGCGCGCTGGTCGACCTCGATCTTGACCTCGGGGCCGACGCGCTGGCCCAGCACGGCCATCTTGCCGTCCACGCGCACCCAGCCGGCGGCGATCCATTCATCCGCCTCGCGGCGCGAGGCCATGCCCAACTCGCTCATGCGCTTGGAAAGGCGCTCACCCTCGTCCGAGGGCATCTCGCGGTGCTCGGCGCGCTGGCGCGGCGCCGGGCGCTGGGGCTCGCCCCAACTCTCGCGCTGAGGCGGGTAGGAGGGGCGCGGGCCGCTGGCGCGGCGCTGGTCGCGGCGGGGCTCGGGCGCGGGGCCCTCGCTGCGCGCGCCGCGCGGATCCCGTTGATCGCGCGGATCGCGCGGATCGCGTTGTGGCGGGCCATCCTCGCGGCGGAAACTGCCGCCGCCGGCGGGGCGGGCATCGCGGCGCGGCTCGGCGCGCGAATCGCCACGGGGGCCAGGTCTTGCTTCCGAGCGCGGCTCGGCGCGGCCGCGCGGTGCGGCGGGCCTTCTTTCTTCCTCGCTGGCGCGGCGCTTCTCGAACTCCGCCTGGCGCTCCTGACGCTCCGCCTGGGCCTGTTCCAGGGTCTGGCGCGGGCGCGACACGCCCTTGCCGCGCAGCGGCGCGCGGCGTTCACCGTCGGGGCTGGGCTTGCTGCTGCTGTTGTTCTTTTTCTTGAGGGTCAGGGTGGCCATGGTGATGCTCGGCTGTTCAAGACCGTATTGGACCACGCCGTGCCATCAACGGCCGCGCAGAAACAGCGCGTCCAGCTCGCGCATGCTGAGCTGGCGCCAGGTCGGGCGGCCATGGTTGCACTGGTCGGCTCGTTCGGTGCGCTCCATATCGCGCAGCAGGGCATTCATCTCGTCCAGGCTGAGCTGGCGATTCGCGCGCACCGCGCCATGGCAGGCCATGGTGGCCAGAATCTCGTGCTGGGCACGCTCGATGGCATGGCTGGCATCGAACTGGGCCAGCTCGGCCAGCACGCCGCGCACCAGCTCCACCACATCGCCGCCAGCCAGGGCGGCCGGGCGTGCGCGCACCGCCAGCACCTTGGCCGAGAGCGGCGCCACGTCCAGGCCAAGCCGCATGAGCGTCTGGCCCTGTGCCTCGGCGGTGGCGATTTCGGCCGCGGTGGCGGCAAAGGTGACGGGGATCAGCAGCGGCTGCGACTCGATCGCGGCCTCGCCCAGGCTGGACTTCAAGCGCTCGTACACCACCCGCTCATGCGCCGCGTGCATGTCCACGATCACCAGGCCCTGGGCGTTCTCGGCCAGCACATAGACGCCCTGGATCTGCGCGATGGCGCGGCCCAGCGGCCAGTCACCGGCGGGCAGGGGGGCAGGCGCCGGGGTATCGACGCGCGGCTGTGGGGGCGCGCTGCCATACAGCGTGGCCACCTCGGCCAAGCCCAGCGAGGCCTGGGTATTGCTGCGCCAGCTGGGCGTCGCCCCGCTCAGGCTGCCATTGCCCACATAGCCCGGCGCGGCGCGCTCCTGGGCCGAGGCGGCGTTGAACCAGGCGGGCGGGTTGCCGGGCCCGGGCCGGCCGAGGCTCACGCTGCTGCTGTGCGCCGCGGACAGCACACCGGCGGCCTCGGGTGCGGCCTCGGGTGCAGGCGCGGCGGCAGCCTCCTCGGCCGAGCGCGAGATGGCCAGCGCGCCCTGCACCGCGTAGCGCACGCGCTGGTGGATCTCGCGGCCATCGCGAAAGCGCACCTCGATCTTGGTGGGATGCACGTTCACGTCCACGCGGTCGGGCGCGATCTCGATGAAGAGCACATAGCTGGGCTGGCGGTTGCCATGCAGCACGTCCTCGTAAGCCGAGCGGATGCCGTGGGCGATCAGCTTGTCGCGCACATAGCGGCCGTTCACATAGACGTACTGCATGTCCGAGCGGCTGCGCGCCGCCTCGGGCAGGCCGGCGCGGCCGAACACGCGCAAGGGGCCGGCCTCGGAGAACACCGCGCGGCTGGCCGTGAAGAACTCCTCGCCCAGCACATCCTTCAGGCGCTGCTCGGCGCCGGCGGCGCGCCACTGCTCCACCAGCTTGCCCTCGTGCCAGATCGCAAAGCCCACATCGGGCCTGGCCAGCGCATGGCGGCGCACCGCCTCCAGGCAATGGGCCAGCTCGGTGGCGTCGGTCTTGAGGAATTTGCGGCGCGCCGGGGTGCTGAAGAAGAGCTCGCGCACCTCCACGCTGGTGCCGCGCGAGCGCGCCGCCGGGCTCAGCTCGCCCGAGCGCGCATCCAGCCGGTTGGCATGGGGCGCGCCCTCGCAGCGGGTGGCGATGGCCATCTCGGCCACCGAGGCAATCGCTGCCAGGGCCTCGCCGCGAAAGCCCATGGTGGCCACCGATTCCAGCTCTTCCAGGCTGCGGATCTTGCTGGTGGCATGGCGCTTGAGCGCCAGCGGCAGCTCTTCCACCGGAATGCCCAGGCCGTCGTCTTCCACCACGATGGCGCGCACGCCGCCCGCCATCAGCTTCACATTGATCTGGCTGGCGCCGGCGTCCAGCGCGTTGTCCACCAGCTCGCGCACCACCGAGGCCGGCCGCTCCACCACCTCGCCGGCCGCAATCTGGCTGATCAGTTCATCGGGAAGCTCGCGGATGGCGCGGCGCGGCGTGCCGGGCGTGGGGGAAGACAGGTCCATGCCGCATTGTATGAAGCGGCCCGGCCCCAGAGGCTGCGAAGTAATGGATTGCGCCCGCGCCGGGGGATCTCAGGGCGCGGGAGTAGGCGCAGGCCGCCGCCCGGACTCGCGTCCGGGCCAGGGCTGCAACGCCCGCCTGCGCCCTGGGACCCCCCGGCCCACAGGGTGAGGCCCCCAAAGGCGCCCACTCGTTGTTGCCAACGCTTGTCGGGCGCACAGCACGACTGCGCGTCGGCGCCTAGATTGGACCCCTTTTGGGGCCTCACGCGGGCGCAAGCCATTGCTTCACAGCCTCTTGCCCCCGAAGTGGGTACAAGGCCGGGGGCAGGGAGGGCTATGCTCGTGCACCTGCACATTCGGGCGCCAGACCATGAAACTGCTGCTCAAGTTCAACCTGATCTTTCTGCTCATCTTCGTGCTGGGCCTGGCGGGATCGGCGCTGGTGGCGCGCGGCCTGCTGCAAAAGGCCGCCGCCGCCGAGGTGGCCGAGAGTGCCAAGCTGCTGATGCAGAACGCCAGCGCCGTGAGCGCCTACACGGCCGAGCAGATCAGGCCGCTGCTGGCCGCGCAGATGGCCGATGCCTTCCTGCCGCAGTCGGTGCCGGCCTACTCGGCCGCCGAGGTGCAGGCCACGCTGCAGAAGCACTATCCCGAGTACCGCTTCAAGTCGGCCATGCTCAACCCCACCAATCCGCGCGACCGCGCGGTGGATTGGGAAGAGGACGTGATCGCGCAATTCAGCCGCAACACCGACTTGCAGGAGCTGGTGGGCAAGCGCGACACGCCCACCGGCCCCTCGCTCTATGTGGCGCGCCCGATCCGCATCAGCAACCCGGTCTGCCTGGCCTGCCACAGCACGCCCGCGGCCGCCCCGGCCACGCTGGTGGCACGCTACGGCCCCTCGAACGGCTTTGGCTGGAAGATGGGCGACACGCTGGGCGCGCAGCTGGTGTCGGTGCCCATGACGGTGCCGCTGCAGCGCGCGCACGAGGCGCTCAAGGTGGTGATGGGCGCGCTGGCCGGGGTGTTCGTGCTGATCGGTGCGGCGCTCAACTTCATGCTCTGGATGCTGGTGATACGGCCGGTGCGCCAGCTCGCCGCGCTGGCCGACCGCGTCAGCCTGGGCGAGCTGACGGCGCCCGAGTTCGAGACGCGCAGCCGGGACGAGGTGGGCGTGCTGGCCCAGTCCTTCGGCCGCATGCGCAAGAGCCTGAGCCATGCCATGAAGATGCTGGACGTCTGAGCCGGCGCCGCCATGGACCAGCCCGCCTACATCGGCAAATACCGCATCTCCGGCGTGCTGGGGCGCGGCGCCATGGGCGTGGTCTACAAGGGCTTCGACCCGCATATCCAGCGCGCCGTGGCCATCAAGACCATCCTGAAAAGCCTGCTGGACGGCGACCAGGGCAGCACCATGGCGGTGGCGCGCTTTCGCAACGAGGCCCAGGCGGTGGGCCGCATCGCCCACCCGGGCGTGGTGGCCATCCATGAGTTCGGCGAGGACGCGGACAGCGCCTACATCGTGATGGAGTTCGTCGAGGGCAGCACGCTGCAGCAGGTGCTGATGGCCACGCCCATGCTGGGCCTGCCGGCGCTGCTGCACCTGATGGACCAGCTGCTCGATGCGCTGGAGCATGCGCACCGCCAGGGCGTCTGGCACCGCGACATCAAGCCCTCCAACCTGCTGCTGGGTGTGAGCGGCCAGCTCAAGCTGACCGACTTCGGCATCGCCCGCATCGAGAACCTGGGCCTGACGCGGGTCTCGTCGGTGATCGGCACGCCCGGCTATATGGCGCCCGAGCAGTACCTGGGCGAGGGCGTGGACCAGCGCGCCGACCTGTTCGCCGCCGGCGTGCTGCTGTACCGCCTGCTGGCCGGCGTGCTGCCCTTCAACGGCAATGCCCAGCAGGTCATGTACAAGGTGCTCAACGAGGCCGCGGCGCCGCCCAGCCAGGTGGCGCTGGCGGCGCGGCCGGCGCTCTTCGACAGCGTGGTCGAGCGCGCCATGGCCAAGCGGCCCGAGCAGCGCTTCGGCAGTGCCGCGGAGTTCCGCAGCATGCTGGCGGGCGTGGCCTCTATGCTGGACCCGGCGCTGCATGGCGACGCCGAGATCGGCGCCCTCGACCAATGGGCCAAGACCCTGGTGATGGCCGCGACCACCTATCCGACCACGCGGCCGGCCACGGCGTCGGCCGGTGCGCCGTCCAGCCAGGGGCATGGCAGCTGGGCCAGCCACTGGGACGGCCCCTCGCTGAGCCGCATCGAGCGCTCGCTGGCCAGCCACGTGGGGCCCATGGCAAAGTTGATGGTGCGCGAGGCCGCGCGCCAATGCCACGACCTGCAGAGCCTGGCCTCGGCGGTGGCGGCCCATATCGCCGATGCCGAGGCGCGCCAGCGCTTCCTGCTGGAGAGCACCGAGGGCAGCCAGCTCGCGCCCATGGGCAGCACCGGCATCGTCGCGCCGCCGCGCGACGCCAGCCTCGCTGCGCTGGCCGCCAGCGGACAGGCCTTGGACGAGGCGCTCAAGAGCCATGCCCTGGCGGTGCTGAGCCACGAGCTGGGCCCGATCGCAAAAGTGCTGGTGAAGCGGGCGGCGGCGCGTGCCGGCAGCGCCGAGCAGTTCATCGAGGGCCTGCTGGCCGAATGCCCGGAGCTCGATGCGCAGCAGCTCAGGCAGGCGCTGCAGGCGCCGCGCGCGGCGCCCCCATAATGCGCGCCCATGGAATACCTCGCCCTCGTCATCGACTTCATCATCCACGTCGACCGCTATCTGAACCAGTTCGTGGCCGCCTACGGCAACTGGATCTATGCGCTGCTGTTCCTGATCATCTTCGTGGAGACCGGCCTGGTGGTGATGCCCTTCCTGCCCGGCGACTCGCTGCTCTTCATCGTCGGTGCGATGTGCGGCACCGGCCTGCTGGAGCTGCCGGTGGCGATGAGCCTGATGACGCTGGCGGCCATCGCCGGCAACCAGACCAACTACACCATCGGCCGCTACTTCGGCCCCAAGGTGTTCCAGTGGGAGGACTCGCGCTTCTTCAACAAGCGCGCCTTCAACCAGGCGCATGAGTTCTACGAGCGCTGGGGCGGCATCACCATCGTGATCGCGCGCTTCATGCCCTTCGTGCGCACCTTCGCGCCCTTCGTGGCCGGCGTGGCGCAGATGACGCGCCGCAAGTTCACGCTCTACGACGTCAGCGGCGGCCTGCTCTGGGTGGTGGGCGTGATGAGCATGGGCTATGCCTTCGGCAACGTGCCCTGGGTGCAGCACAACCTCGAGAAGATCATCTGGGCGCTGATCGGCATCCCGGGCCTGATCGCGATCTTCGGCGCCTGGAAGGCGCGGCGCCGCGCCGCCTGAGACTCCCATGCAGCTGCGCGGCAAGCTCATCCTGCTGGCGCTGCTGCCGCTGGTGGTCTCGCTGCTGCTGATCGCCCTGGCCGTGCGCCACCAGGAGCGCGAGCTGGCCGCGCGCGAACGCGAGCTGGTGCGCGCCACCTATATGGACGCGCGCCGCACCGAGCTGCGCCACTATGTGGACCTGGCGGTGAGCACGGTGCAGCCGCTCTACGCGGGCCCCCAGCAGGGCGAGGCGGCGACGCGCGCGCGCGCCCTGGCCCTGCTGTCCTCGCTGGACTATGGCCCGGACGGCTATTTCTTCGTCTACGACCTCAGCGGCACGGTGCTGATGCATTCGCGCCAGCCCGAGCTGCTGGGCAAGAACCTCTGGGGCCTGCGCGACCCGCGCGGCCAGCTCACCATCCAGGCACTGATCGCCCAGGCCAAGGCCGGCGGCGGCTATGTCGAGTACCTCTGGCGCAAGCCCTCCAGCGAGCAGATGGCCGCCAAGCTGGGCTATGTGGTGCAGCTGGAGCGCTGGGGCTGGATGCTGGGCACGGGCCTCTACCTGGACGGCATCGAATCCACCATGGCCGAGCTGGACCGCTCGGCCAGCCGCAATATCGCCACCACCTTGCTATGGATCGCCGGCATCGCGGTGTTTGGCGTGGCCCTCATCAGCGCCAGCGCGCTGGCGCTCAACCTCAGCGAACACCGCAGCGCCGAGACCAAGCTGCGCCTGCTGGCGCGCCAGGTGGTGGCCTCGCAGGAGGACGAGCGCGCGCATCTGGCGCGCGAGCTGCACGACGGCGTGAGCCAGACCCTGGTGTCGACCAAGCTGCTGATCGAATCGGCCGCCGAACGGGTGGGCGAGGGCGCTGCCGCGCGCCCGCTCGGCCAGGCGCTGGCCCGGCTCAACAGCAGCCTCACCGAGGTGCGGCGCATCTCGCACCGGTTGCGCCCGGCTCTGCTGGACACCCTGGGCCTGCCGGCCGCGCTGCAGCACCTGGCGCATGAGTTCGACGAGGCCGGCCCGACACCGCATGACTTCGTGCTGCAGGGCGAGGCGCGCGAGCTGCCCGAGGTGGTGAAGACGGTGCTGTTCCGCGTCGGCCAGGAGGCGCTCACCAATGCCGCCAAGCATGCGCAGGCCGGGCGGGTGGCGCTGACCCTGGCCTTCGAGCCCACGGGCGCCGTCTGCCTGACGGTGGCCGATGATGGCCGCGGCTTCGATGTCGAGGCGGTGCAGGCCCACCCCGAGCTGGGCCTGGGCCTGCGCAGCATGCGCGAACGCCTGGTCTCGATCGGCGGCCGGCTGGAGCTGCACGCCAGCCTGGGCCATGGCACCCAGCTGGAAGCCCGCGTGCCGGCCGCGGCCCTGGCTAAACTGGCCCATCCATGAGCAGCCCGCCCCTCATCCACATCATGCTGGTCGACGATCACCCGATGGTGCGCGAGGGCCTGGTGGCGCGCCTGCAGTCGGTGCCGCAGTTCCGGGTGGTGGGCGAAGCCGGGTCGGCCGAGCAGGCGGTGCAGGTGCTGGGGCAATGCCGGCCCGATGTGCTGCTGATGGACGTGGGGCTCAAGGGCACGAATGGCATCGCCCTGGCCGAGCAGCTGGGCCAGAGCCACCCGGGTCTGCGCGTGCTGATGTTCAGCATGTATGACAACCCCGAGTACGTGCAGCGCGCCCTGCAGGCGGGTGCGCGCGGCTATGTGCTGAAGGATGCGCCGGCCAGCGAGATCGTCGCCGCCATCGAGGCGGTGGCGGCCGGCGGCACCTATCTCAGCACCGGCATCTCGCAGCGCCTGTTCCGCGCGCAGCAGCCGCGCCCCATGCTCTCGCCGCGCGAGAGCGAGATCCTCTCGGCCCTGGGCCGCGGCGAGTCCAGCAAGCAGATCGCGCGCAGCCTGGACCTGAGCGTGCGCACCGTCGAGGCGCATCGCCAGAGCATCAAGCGCAAGCTGGGGCTGGACGGCCAGGCCGAGCTGATCAAGTACGCGGTGGAACACTCGAAAACCACGGGTTGACCCTTAGGTGGTCCCACGCGGGGGCCACGCGTAGCTTGACCGATGCGCCGTCGCGGTGCATTTCGCACACTGATGGGGAGGCGGCATCCGGATGCTCATGGGCCGCCCCCAACAGGAGACTCCCATCATGATCTCGAAGCTGCGTAGCCACCTCGCCTGGGCGGGTGTGGCGATTGTCGGAGCGCTCTCGCTCGCCTATGTGGCCCTGGCCCGCGGCGAGGCGGTCAGTGCCCTCTGGGTGGTGGTGGCCGCGGTGTGCGTCTACCTGATCGCCTACCGCTACTACAGCCTCTTCCTCGCCACCAAGGTGCTGGGCTTGGACGCACAGCGCCAGACCCCCGCCTGGCGCCACAACGACGGCCTGGACTATGTGCCCACGCACAAATACGTGCTCTACGGCCACCACTTCGCCGCGATTGCCGGCGCCGGCCCACTGGTGGGCCCGGTGCTGGCCGCGCAGATGGGCTATCTGCCGGGTCTGCTGTGGCTGCTGGCCGGCGTGGTGTTCGCCGGTGCGGTGCAGGACTTCATCGTGCTCTTCATCTCCACGCGCCGCGACGGCCGCTCGCTGGGCGACCTGATCAAGCAGGAGATGGGCACCGTGCCGGGCCTGATCGCCCTGTTCGGCGCCTTCATGATCATGATCATCATCCTGGCGGTGCTGGCCCTGATCGTGGTGAAGGCCCTGGCCGATTCGCCCTGGGGCACCTTCACCGTGGCCGCCACCATCCCGGTGGCGCTGTTCATGGGTGTCTACCTGCGCTACATCCGCCCGGGCCGCATCGGCGAGATCTCCATCATCGGCTTCGTGCTGCTGATGCTGTCCATCATCGGCGGCCAGTATGTGCATGAGAGCGCCACGCTGGCGCCGCTGTTCAGCTACGACGCCAAGGCCCTGACCTGGATGCTGATCGGCTACGGCTTCGTGGCCGCCTCGATCCCGGTGTGGCTGCTGCTGGCGCCGCGCGACTACCTCAGCACCTTCCTGAAGATCGGCACCATCGTGGCACTGGCGATCGGCATCGTGATCGTGGCGCCGCCGCTGCAGATGCCGGCCTTCACCCAGTTCGCGGCGGGCAACGGCCCGGTCTGGTCGGGCAATCTCTTCCCCTTCCTCTTCATCACCATCGCCTGCGGCGCGGTCTCGGGCTTCCATGCGCTGATTTCCTCGGGCACCACGCCCAAGATGCTGGAGAACGAGACGCACGCCCGCTTCATCGGCTATGGCGGCATGCTGGCCGAGTCCTTCGTCGCGGTGATGGCCCTGGTGGCGGCCTCCTGCATCCAGCCGGGCGTCTACTTCGCGATGAACAGCCCCGCCGCCCTGGTGGGCAGCAATGTCGACGCGGTGGCGCAGACGCTCTCGACCTGGGGCTTCGTGGTCACGCCGGAGATGCTTACCCAGACCGCCGCCGATGTGGGCGAGAAGACCATCCTGGCGCGCGCCGGCGGTGCGCCCACGCTGGCGGTGGGCATGGCCCATATCCTGCACCAGGTGGTGGGTGGCAAGGCCATGATGGCCTTCTGGTACCACTTCGCCATCCTGTTCGAGGCGCTCTTCATCCTCACCGCGGTGGACGCCGGCACGCGCGCCGGGCGTTTCATGCTGCAGGACCTGCTGGGCAGTTTCGTGCCCGCGCTCAAGCGCACCGATTCGCTGCCCGCCAACCTGATCGCCACCGGCCTGTGCGTGGCCGCCTGGGGCTACTTCCTCTACCAGGGCGTGGTCGATCCGCTGGGCGGCATCAACACCCTGTGGCCGCTGTTCGGCATCTCCAACCAGATGCTGGCTGCCGTTGCGCTGATGCTGGGCACGGTGGTGCTGTTCAAGATGAAGAAGGACCGCTACGCCTGGGTGACGGCGCTGCCGGCCGCCTGGCTGCTGGTGTGCACGCTCACCGCCGGCTGGCTGAAGATGTTCTCGGCCGACCCCAAGGTGGGCTTCCTGGCCCATGCCGACAAGTACGCGGGCGCGGTGGCCGAGGGCAAGCTGCTGGCGCCGGCCAAGTCGCTGGCGGCGATGGAACGCGTGGTCTTCAACGACCGCCTCGACGCCGTGCTGTGCGGGCTCTTCATCTTCGTGGTGCTGAGCGTGCTGGTCTACAGCATCAAGTCCATCCTGGCCGCGCGCGCCGAGCGCCGGCCCACGGTGCAGGAAGCGGCCTTCGTGCCCTTTGCCGCCGCGGCGGGAGCCGGCGGTGATTGAGGTCGTTGAGGCGGCCAGCCGCGCGGGCCGCTACTTCGCGCAAAGCCTGCGCCTGATGGTGGGCCAGCCGGACTACGGCGCCTATGTGGCCCATATGAAGGCCACCCACCCGGAGCAGGCGCCGATGAGCTACGAGGCCTTCTTCCGCGAACGCCAGGACGCCCGCTACGGCGTCGGCACGGGGCGCATGAGCCGTTGCTGCTGAGCCGCCCGGCTCAGGACAGCGGCCGGTGCCGCGCCAGGGGCGGGTTCTTGGCAAAGTAGCGCGCGATGCCGGTGGCCAGGGCCTGCACCAGCTTGGCCTGGTAGTCGGGATCGCGCAGCCGGCTTTCCTCGTCCGGGTTGGAGATGAAAGCCGTCTCCACCAGGATGGAGGGCATGTCGGGCGCCTTCAGCACCGCAAAGCCGGCCTGCTCGACCTGGCGCTTGTGCAGATTGCCGACACGGCCGATCTGGCCCAGTACCTCGGAGCCGAGCTTGAGGCTGTCCTTGATCTGCGCCGTGGTGCTCATGTCCAGCAGGGTGCGCAGCACGGTGGCATCCTTCACCGCCAGGTTGTTGACGCCGCCCACCAGGTCGGCGGCGTTCTCGCGGTCGGCCATCCAGCGCGCCGCCGAACTGCTGGCGCCATTGGTGCTGAGCACGAACACCGAGGCGCCCTTGGCCTGGGGCGTGAAGAAGGCATCGGCGTGGATGGAGACGAACAGGTCGGCATTCACGCGCCGCGCCTTGCGCACGCGCTCGTGCAGGGGCACGAAGAAATCGGCATCGCGCGTCATCATCACGCGGATATTGGGGTTGGCGTTGAGGCGCTCGCGCAGCTGCAGGCCGATCGCCAGCACCACGTCCTTTTCCTTCAGGCCCGAGGGGCCGACGGCGCCGGGGTCCTCGCCGCCATGGCCGGGGTCCAGCGCGATCACGATCAGGCGGTCGATCTTCTGCTGGGCGCCGACGATGGGCGCCGGCGCTGGCGCCGGTGCCGGGGTCTGCAGCTCGGCCGCGCTGGCGGGCGCCGCGGGCGGGCCCACCAGCGGCGCCGAGGCCGGCGGCCTGGGCAGCTCGGGCCGGTCGATGCGGCCAATCAGCTCACCCAGCGCATCCTGCACCGACTGCGCCGCCGCCTTCTCCGCGTTTTCCTTCTCGCGTATCAGGGCCAGCAGCGGGTCGCGCTCCTGCAGCGGGTAGAGGTCGAACACCAGGCGGTGCTTGTAGGCCGCCACCGGCGCGATCGAGAACAGCTGCGGCGCCACGCCCTGCTTGAGGTCGAGCACGATGCGCACCACACGCGGCTGGTTCTGTCCCACGCGCACACCGGCGATGTAGGGGTCGTCGGCCTTCACCTTGCCCAGCAGCTCGCGCAGGCCGGGGCTGAGCTCCAGACCGTCGATGTCGATCACCAGCCGGTCCGGGTTGGCGGCCAGGAAATGCTTGGCGGCCAGCGGCTTGTCGGACTCCAGCGTGACGCGCGTGTAGTCGGCCGCCGGCCAGACGCGCACCGCCACGATGTTGGCGCTGCCCGGCGAACTCGCGGCGCGCAGCTGCGGAGCCTGCAGCAGCAGCGCCAGGCTGCCCATGGCGCGCAGGGCGTGGCGGCGGCTCATGTGCTCAGCCCTTTCAGCCCGTCCAGCAAGACCTGACCCTCGAGCGTGCAGGCCTCGACGCGCACGCGGCGGCTCTGGTCGTCCTGCGCTTCGAGGTGGATCGCCAGCGTGGGCGTGGGCAGCATGCCGGCCGCCTTCTCGGGCCATTCACTCAGCTTCAGGCCGGGCGCGGTGAAGATCTCGCGGAAGCCCGCGTCCTCCCACTCGCGCGGATCGTTGAAGCGGTAGAAATCGAAATGGCTGACCTCGCCGGCCGGCAGCTGGTAGCTCTCCAGCACCGCATAGCTGGGGCTCTTGATGCGGCCCGTCACGCCGAGCGCGCGCAGGAGATGGCGCACCAGGCTGGTCTTGCCGGCGCCCAGGGTGCCGTGCAGCTCGATGCTGGCATGCATCGGGCCAGGAGCATGGGTCAAGGCATGCGCGAGGGCCTGCGCAAAGCGCTCGCAGGCCGACTCGTCGGGCCAGTGGAACAGGCGGGTTTCTAGAATGGCCAAATGCAGCACGCTCCGCGAACTGAAGAAAAACAAACCGAGATCGATGCCCAGGCGGTGATGGCGCAACTGCAGGCCTGGGCGCTTGAGCTGGGATTCTCACAGATTGGCGTGGCCGATATCGACCTCAGCAGCGCCGAGCCTGGCTTGCTGGCCTGGCTGGCGGCGGGCTTTCACGGCAGCATGCATTACATGGCCAGCCATGGCCTCAAGCGCGCCCGGCCGGCCGAGCTGGTGCCGGGCACGGTGCGCGTGCTCACCGCGCGCATGGACTATCTGCCCCAGCGGCTGCCGGGTGACTGGCAGGCGATCGAATGGCAGCGCCTGGCCGAGCCGCTGGCCGCTCAGGTCTCGCTCTATGCCCGCGGCCGCGACTATCACAAGGTGCTGCGCCAGCGCCTGCAGCAGCTCGCCAGCCGGCTGGAGGCGCTGGTGGGGCCGCTGGGCTACCGCGTCTTCACCGATTCCGCCCCGGTGCTGGAGGTGGAGCTGGCCAGCCGCTCCGGCATCGGCTGGCGCGGCAAGCACAGCCTGACCCTGCACCGCGAGGCCGGCTCGATGTTCTTCCTGGGCGAGATCATGGTGGACCTGCCGCTGCCGCTGAGCGAGGCGGTCAGCGGCCATTGCGGGCAATGCACGGCCTGCATCGATGTCTGCCCGACCCGCGCCATCGTCGCGCCCTACCAGGTGGATGCGCGGCGCTGCATCTCCTACCTGACGATCGAGTCGGACGAGCCGATCCCGCTGGAGCTGCGGCCGCTGCTGGGCAACCGCATCTATGGCTGCGACGACTGCCAGCTCGTCTGCCCCTGGAACAAGTTCGCGCAGCGCCACGCCCTGGCGGATTTCGACACCCGCGGCCCCTTCGAGGCGCCCACCCTGCTGCAGCTGTGGGGCTGGAGCGAGGCCGAGTTCCTGCGCCACACCGAGGGCTCGGCGATACGCCGCATCGGCCACGCGCGCTGGCAGCGCAACCTGGCGGTGGCGATGGGCAATGCGCTCAGGCAAGACCTGGCCCCGGCGGATGAGGCCGCGCTGCGCGCCGCGCTGCAGAAGCGACTGCCGCAGGCCAGTGAGCTGCTGGCCGAACACATCCATTGGGCCTTAGAAACGTAGCAGCATCAGCCACAGCGGCACGGTCAGCATGCCCAGCAGGGTCGAGACCGTCACCAGCCCGGCGACGAAGGAGGCGTGGCCGCCCATGCGCGCCGCCAGCACATAGGCGCTGGACGCGGTGGGCAGGGCGGCAAAGGCCACCAGGATGCTGCGCTGGCCCGGCGCCAACGCCAGCGCCCAGGCGAAGGCAAAGGCCAGCAGGGGCAGGGCGGCATGGCGTATCGCCAGCAGCGCGGCGGCCAGCTTGGGCGAATCCTTCAAGGCGCCCAGGCGCAGGCCGGCGCCCACCGCCATCAGGCCCAGGGGCAGGGCGGCCAGGCCGATCTTCTGCAGGCTGATGGCGGCGGCCTCGGGCAGGCGCAGGCCCAGCAGATTGGCCACCAAGCCGGCCAGGGTGCTGAGGATGAGCGGATTGCGCCCCAGCTCGCGCAGATAGCCATGCCCGCCATGGCGCGCCAGCGGCCAGACCGCGGCCACATTGGCCAGCGGCACGCAGATGGCGATCAGCAGCGCCACCCAGGCCACGCCTTGCGCGCCCTGCAGGCGCTCGGCCAGGGCCAGCGCGATGAAGCTGTTGAAGCGAAAACCCACCTGGGCGCCCGAGGCATGGGTCTGCGCATCCACCCCGGGCCACAGGCGCAGGGCATAGGCCAGCAGCACGCCGCTGCCCACCACCGCCAGGCCGCCCAGGGCCAGGTGCAGGGTGGCGGCCGGCTGCAGCACGCTGCGCGAGATCGAGTTGAACAGCAGCACCGGGAACAGCAGGTAGTACACCAGCTTCTCGGCCGCCTCCCACACCGGGCGATCCAGGCTGGTGTAGCGACACAGGGCGAAGCCCGTCAGGATCAGCAGAAAGTCAGGCAGCAGCAACAGCAGGTCCGTCATGCGCCCAGTGTGCCTGCGGGCCGGGCGCGCCTCATGCGTGAGGCTACGTAATTCCGCTAGCATGGCTTGCGACCGGGCCGCCTAGCATCGCGGCAGGAGACATCCACCAAGACTACGACAAGGGAAACCTCACGATGAAGCGCCGTCATTGCCTACAAGCCAGCGTGGCCCTGGCCGCCAGCACCCTGCTGACCCCGACCCTTTCGCATGCGCAGGGCTATCCCAACAAGCCGATCCGGCTGGTGGTGCCTTTTGCACCCGGCGGCACCACCGACATCGTGGCCCGCGTGGTGGCCGAGAAGCTGCACCTGGCGCTGGGCCAGACCGTGGTGGTGGAGAACAAGGCCGGCGGCGGCGGCAAGGTGGGTGCCAACGAAACCGCCAAGGCCGCGCCGGATGGCTATGCGCTGGGCATGGCGACGGTCTCGACCACCGCGGCCAACCCTGCCATCGACCCCAAGATTCCCTACAACCCGCTCACCGACTTCACCCCCATCACCAATGTGGCGGCCACGCCCAATGTGATCGCGGTGCACCCGAGCTTCCCGGCGCGCGACTACAAGGGCTTTGTCGCCGAGCTCAAGAAGAACCCGGGCAAGTACAGCTTCGCCAGCTCCGGCACCGGCGGCATCGGCCATCTGCAGATGGAGCTTTACAAGAATCTGGCGGGCGTGTTCGTGCTGCACATCCCCTACCGCGGCGCCGGTCCGGCGCTGAATGACACGGTGGCCGGCCAGGTGCCGATGATTTTCGACAACCTGCCCTCGGCGCTGCCCTTCATCAAGGATGGGCGCCTGATCCCCATCGTGGTGGCGGCGCCGCAGCGCCTGACGCAGCTGCCCAATGTGCCCACCTTCAAGGAGGTCGGGCTGGAGCCGGTCAACCGCATGGCGTACTACGGCATCTACGGGCCCAAGGGCTTGCCCAAGGAAGTGGTGGACAAGGTCTACGGCGCGGTCAAGAAGACGCTGGAGCTGCCGGATGTAAAGAAGCGCATCGAGGACACCGGCTCGCTGATCGTGGCCAACACGCCCGAGCAGTTCGGCGCCCAGATCAAGGCCGAGTACGAGGTCTACAAAAAGGTCGTTGAACAGCAAAAGCTGAAACTTGACTGAGCTTCTTGAGCGCAGCCGGCAGGGCATAGACGCTTTTGTCGAAGCCCTCTGGATCGAGGACGGGCTGGCGCGCAACACCCTGGAGGCCTACAAGCGCGACCTGCTGCTGCTGGCCGACTGGCTGGCGCGCGAGCCCGGCCGCGCGCTCGACGAGGCCCGCGAGCTGGACCTGCTGGGCTATGCCAGCGCGCGCCACGAGGCCAGCCGCGCCACCAGTGCGAACCGGCGGCTCTCGGTGTTCAAGCGCTATTTCCGCTGGGCGCTGCGCGAGCAGCGCTGCACGCAAGACCCGACCCTGCGCCTGCAGAACGCCCGCCAGCCGCTGCGCGTGCCCAAGACGCTTGGCGAGGGCCAGATCGAGGCTCTGCTGTCGGCACCGAACGTCGGCGAGCCGCTGGGCCTGCGCGACCGCGCCATGCTGGAGCTGATGTACGCCAGCGGCCTGCGCGTGAGCGAGCTGGTGACCCTCAAGAGCGTGCATGTGGGCATGAAGGAGGCGGCGCTGCGCATCACCGGCAAGGGCAGCAAGGAGCGCCTCGTGCCCTTTGGCGAGGAGGCCCATGGCTGGCTCTTGCGCTATCTGCAGGAGGCACGCGCCGAGCTGCTGCAGGGGCGGCGCAGCGAGGCGCTGTTCGTGACCGTGCAGGGCGAGGGCATGAGCCGGCAGATGTTCTGGAAACTGGTGAAGAAATACGCCGTCGAGGCCGGAATCCTGGCGCCGATCTCACCGCATACCCTGCGCCACGCCTTCGCCACCCATCTGCTCAACCACGGCGCCGATCTGCGTGCGGTGCAGCTGCTGCTGGGGCACGCCGACCTTTCCACCACCCAGATCTACACCCATGTGGCGCGCGAGCGGCTCAAGAGCCTGCATGCGGCGCACCATCCCAGAGGCTAGTTAGCGCACGGGGAGCGCCGAGGGCGGCTTGATCTCCTCCAGGCAGATCATCGAGCGCACATCGGCCACCCCCTCCAGCTGCATCAGCTTGTCGGTGAGGAATTGCGAGAGCGCCTTGAGATCGCTGGCCACCACCTTGAGCAGGTAGTCGCAATCGCCCGAGACGGTGTGGCACTCGAGGATCTGCGGAAAGTCGCGCAGCAAGGCCTCCAGCTCGCGCACCCGCGCAAAGGCCTGGGCCTCGATGTTGAGGCTGACAAAGGCGGTCACCCCCAGGCCCAGGCTGGCGGGCGCCACCAGGGCGCGGTAACCCTGCAGCACGCCGCGCTCCTCCAGCGCGCGCACGCGCCGAAAGCATTGCGGCGGCGAGAGATGGATCTGCGCCGCCAGGTCCACATTCGAGATGCGGCCATCGCGCTGCAGGATCTCGAGGATCTTGCTGTCGATGGCGTCCAGGGTGGGCGGGGCAGGGGTGGCGGCTGGCATAGAAGCGCAGTCTAAGGGCTGACCCTGAGGGACAATCCCGCGATGGACCATAGCTTTCTCTCCGCCTTCATCCTGCTGCTGCTGGTCTTGGACCCGCTGGGCAGCCTGCCCATCTTCATTTCCATCATGCGCGAGGTGCCCAAGCCGCGCCGCACCCGCATGGCGGCGCGCGAGGTGGGCATTGCCTTCGCGGTGCTGTTCGCCTTCATGTTCCTGGGCGGCAGCTTTCTGCAGGTGATGCATCTCTCCGAGCGTTCGCTGGAGGTGGCCGGCGGGGTGATCCTGCTCATCATCGCGATCCGCATGATCTTCGGCAGCGCCGGCGAGTCGGCCTATGGCATCGAGCCCGGCCGCGAACCCTTCATCTTCCCCCTGGCCGTGCCCCTGCTGGCCGGCCCCTCGGCGATGGCCACGGTGCTGCTGCTGGCCTCGCGCCAGCCCGAGCGCATCTTCGACTGGATCGGCGCGCTCACCGCCGCCATGCTGGTCTCGGGCCTGACCCTGCTGCTGGCCGACCGCATCCGCAAAATCCTGGGCGACTCGGTGGTCTCGGCGATCGAGAAGCTGATGGGCCTGGTGCTGACCGCGATTGCGGTGGAAATGGTGCTGGCCGGGCTGAAGCGCTATTTCATCGGTGGTCTGTGACTGGCCTAAATTTCACGATACGAAACAGCGTTATCAGATCGCAAAATTTCAGCTTGCTGCGCTGCCGCAATTTTTCTCATTATGGTGAGTGTCGTTTCACAATCCGATATCAGCAAGACAAGCCATTGATTTTAAAGGGAAACATTTTTAGTCTTATATAAGACACAAGTCTTCCACGAAAGCTGGCAAAGGCCTAATCTAGGACCCATCGAATCCTTTGTTTTTCACCTCACAGCAGGAGCTTTCCATGACGACACTCACCCGTGACCAGCAAATCGCCGCCCTCGAGAAGGATTGGGCCGAGAACCCCCGTTGGAAGGGCATCAAGCGCGGCTACACCGCTGCCGATGTGGTGCGTCTGCGTGGCTCGCTGGCCATCGAGCACACCCTGGCCAAGCGCGGCGCCGAGAAGCTCTGGGGCTTGGTGAACACCGAGCCCTTCGTCAACTCGCTGGGCGCGCTGACCGGCAACCAGGCCATGCAGCAGGTCAAGGCCGGCCTGAAGGCCATCTATCTGTCGGGCTGGCAGGTCGCCGGCGACGCCAACAGCAATGGCGAGATGTACCCCGACCAGTCGCTGTATTCGGTGGACTCGGTGCCGAAGGTCGTGAAGAAGATCAACGCCACCTTCAAGCGCGCCGACGAGATCCAGTGGAGCGAAGGCAAGAACGACATCGACTACTTCGCTCCCATCGTGGCCGATGCCGAAGCCGGTTTCGGCGGCGTGCTGAACGCCTTCGAGTTGATGAAGTCCATGATCGAAGCCGGCGCCGCTGGCGTGCACTTCGAAGACCAACTGGCCGCCGCCAAGAAGTGCGGCCACATGGGTGGCAAGGTGCTGGTGCCCACCCGTGAGGCCGTGGCCAAGCTGGTGGCCGCGCGCCTGGCTGCCGACGTGATGGGCACGCCCACCGTGCTGCTGGCCCGTACCGATGCCGAAGCCGGCGATCTGGTCACCACCGACGTGGACGACAACGACAAGCCCTTCTGCACCGGCGAGCGCACCGTCGAAGGCTTCTTCCGCACCCGCAACGGTCTGGACCAGGCGATCAGCCGCGGCCTGGCCTACGCGCCTTATGCCGACATGATCTGGTGCGAGACCGGCAAGCCCGACCTGGCCTTCGCCAAGGCTTTCGCTGACGCCATCCACGCCAAGTTCCCCGGCAAGCTGCTGGCCTACAACTGCTCGCCTTCCTTCAACTGGAAGAAGAACCTGGACGATGCCACCATCGCCAAGTTCCAGCGCGAGCTCGGCGCGATGGGCTACAAGTTCCAGTTCATCACCCTGGCTGGCTTCCACAGCCTGAACTACTCGATGTTCAACCTGGCCTACGGCTACGCCCGCAACAATATGAGCGCCTTCGTGGAGCTGCAGGAAGCCGAGTTCGCAGCTGCCGAGCGTGGCTTCACCGCCGTGAAGCACCAGCGCGAAGTGGGCACGGGTTACTTCGACGCCGTCACCACCACCATCGAAGCCGATGCCTCCACCGCGGCGCTGAAGGGTTCGACCGAAGACGAACAGTTCTTCGACAAGAAGCACGGCTGATCGCGATCGCGTTCAGCAGCCGGCCCGAACTCAAAAGGTTCGGGCCTTTTTCATGCCTGTGCCTGCCTCTACATGGAGGCGCGCAGCAGCGCCGCGTACTCCTCGCGCGTGGCCACGCGCGGATTGGTCTTGTGGCAATGGTCCTTCATCGCGCCGTCGATGACGCGCTCGAAGAGGTCTTCTGTCACGCCCAATGCCGCCAGCCCACTCGCCAGACCCAGGCGTGCATTCATGTCCCGCAGGGCCTCGGCCACCGCCTCGCCAGCAGGATCGCAGCGCGCGATGCCCATCGCCTGCGCCATGCGTGGCAGGCGTGCATCCTGCTGCAGGCTCTCATGCTGGGCGTTGAAGCGCACCACCGCCGGCAGGAACATCGCGTTCAGCGTGCCATGGTGCAGGCGCGGGTTCACGCCGCCCAGCGAATGGCTCAGCGAATGCACCGCACCCAGGCCCTTCTGGAAGGCCATCGCACCCTGCATGCTGGCGCTCATCATCTGCAGGCGCGCGTCGCGGTCGCTGCCGTCGCGGGTGGCGCGCTCGATCGCGGCCCAGCCGCGCCGCAGGCCTTCCAGCGCAATGCCGTCGGCGGGCGGGTTGAAGGCCGCGGACATGAAGGTCTCCATGCAATGCGCGATCGCATCCATGCCGGTGGCGGCCGTCAGCAGCGGCGGCAGGCCCAGGGTCAGCTCGGGATCGCAGATCGCCGACTTGGGCAGCAGCTCCCAGTTGTGGAAGCCCAGCTTGCGCCCGTCGTCCACGATGACGATGGCGCCGCGCGCCACCTCGCTGCCGGTGCCGGCGGTGGTGGGCATCGCGATCAGCGGCAGCACCGCCTTGGTGATCAGCCCGCTGCCGCCCTCGATGGTGGCGTAGCGCGTGAGCGGCCCCTCGTGGGTGGCGGCGATCGCCACGCCCTTGGCCAGGTCCATGGCCGAGCCGCCGCCGATGGCGATCAGGCCGTCGCAACCGCCCTCGCGCCAGGCCTGCACACCGAGGCGCACCGCCGCCTCGGTGGGGTTGGCGGGGGTGCCGTCGAACACGGGCAGGGCAGGGCCCTGCCAGCCGGACAGCGCCAGCTCCAGCACGCCGGCCGCGCGCACGCCGGCATCGGTGATCACCAGCGGCCGGCGCATGCCGACGCGCGCGCATTCGGCGCCCAGCAACTCGCGCGCGCCATGTGCGAGGTGGATATGGGTGAGGTACTGGATCAGGGCCATGCTGGTGTTCCTTCCTAGTCTGCGAAAATCCGCCATCGTTGGATTGGCCGAGCCTAAGCCCTGGAGTTCTTGTTGAGTAGCACCTTGTTGACACCGCGCATGGCGGGTGTGCTGACGCGCATCCACCGCGCCAACCGCCCGGCCTTTCATTCCCTCACGCCCAAGCAGGCCCGCATCGGCTACCTGATGGGGGCCGAGATCCTGGACCTGCCGCGCGCGCCGCTGCCCCGCGTCGAGAACCTCAGCGTACCGGGCGCCGAGGGGCCGCTGGCCGCGCGCCTGTATGCGCCCAAGACCGCCGAGGAAGCCAGGCTGCCGGTGCTGCTCTATCTGCATGGCGGCGGCTTCACCATCGGCAGCCTGGAAACGCACGACTCGCTGTGCCGGCAGCTCGCGCTGCGCAGCGGCGCGGCGGTGCTGTCGCTGGACTACCGGCTCGCGCCGGAGCACAAGTTCCCCGCCGCGGTGGACGATGCCTGGGCGGTGATGCGCTGGTTGCCGGGCGCCGCCGCGGCCCTGGGGCTGGACGGCAGCCGCATCGCCGTGGGCGGCGACAGCGCCGGCGGCACGCTGGCAGCGGTGTGCGCGCTGCACGCGCGCGATCTAGGGCAAGACCTGGCCCTGCAACTGCTGATCACCCCCGGCACCTGCGCCCATGCCGACACGCCCTCGCACAAGCTGTTCGCCAACGGTTTTTTGCTCGACGCGGCGGCGATCGCCTGGTTCTTCGACCATTACATCGAGCACCATCACAAGCGCGACTGGCGCTTCGCGCCCATGGAGGCGCCCGACCACAGCGGCCTGGCCCCGGCCTGCGTGATCCTGGCCGAATGCGATCCGCTGGTGGACGAGGGTGTCGCCTACGCCGACCTGCTGCGCGCCAATGGTGGTGCGGTGCAGTTGGAGCTGTACCGCGGCGTGACCCATGATTTCATCAAGATGGGCCGCAGCATTCCCGAGGCCCTGCTGGCGCTGGACGCCTGCGCCCTGGCGCTGAAGGAGGCGCTTTTCAAGCCATGAACCGCAGCAACTTCCGTTTCTTCGAGCGCCTGCGCGTGCGTTGGGCCGAGATCGACGCCCAGCAAATCGTCTTCAACGGCCATTACCTGACCTACTTCGACACCGCCGTGGGCGGCTACTGGCGCGCCCTGGCGCTGCCCTATGCCGAGACCATGCAGTCGCTGGGCGGCGACCTGTTCGTGCGCAAGGCGACGCTGGAATACCTGGGCTCGGCGCGTTACGACGATCAGCTCGAGATCGGCGTGCGCTGCGAGCGCGTCGGCAACAGCTCCATGCTGGTGCAATGCGCGGTGTTCCGCGCCGACGAACTGCTGGTGCATGGCGAACTGATCTATGTGTTTGCCGACGCGCAGACCCAGACCCCCAAGCCGGTGCCCGAGACCCTACGCCAGGCGCTCACCGGCTTCGAGGCCGGCGCGGCCATGGTCGAGGTGCATGTCGGCGCCTGGTCGGAGCTGGGCACCGACGCCAGCCAGATCCGCCAGGCGGTGTTCGTCGACGAACAGAAGATCCCGGCCGAGATGGAATGGGACGCCGGCGACGCCAGCTGCCTGCATGCGGTGGCCTACAACCGCCTCGGCAAGGCCCTGGCCACAGGCCGACTGCTGGAGCATGTGCCGGGCGTGGCCAAGATCGGCCGCATGGCGGTGCTGCGGCCGATGCGCGGCGGCCAGGTCGGGCGCCAGGTGCTGGAAGCGCTGATGGCGGCCGGCCGCGAGCGCGGCTACCGCGAGGTGCTGCTGCACGCGCAGCTCAGCGCCGCCGGTTTCTACACCCGTGCCGGCTTTGTGCAGCGCGGCCCGGTGTTCGAGGAGGCCGGCATCGGCCATGTGGAGATGGTCAGGGCGCTGTGAGCGGCAGCAGGGGGGAAAAGCGCTCGACATGGCGCTCGCCCTCGATGCAGGGCGCGAGTGCCGCCGCCACCGCCCGCTCGGCCAGGGCCAGCTCTTGCGCCGAGGCGCCCTGGTAGATCTCCATCCAGGTCAGCAGCTCGGCCGCCTTCACATCATCAGCGTCGCGCTGCAGCAGGCGCAGCTGGACGCCGGCCGGCAGCTCGTAGCGCTGCGCCGCGATGCGCTCACTTGCCACGGCGGCCTGCGCCGCCCGCAGCTTGTAGTAGACGTAGAGCTCGCTGCTGCTCATGGCGGCTCACTGGGGCTCGCGCAGCTCGTAGGGCAGGGGGCGCACCTCCAGCAGGGCCCCGTCGGCGGCGCCCAGGTGCAGGCTGCCGCCCTCCAAGGCCGCGATCTTGGTTTCGGCCAGCAGCAGGGCGCGGCCGTCGCGCTCGGCCACCGCCGCCACCAGGCCCGCGGGCTGGCCCGGATCTTCGCTGTGGAAAATTTCCTGGCCGACCTGCGCCGGCGCGGCGGTTTCGAACAGAAAGGTGCGGCGCTTCAGGGTGCCGCGGTACTGGCTGCGCGCCACCACCTCCTGGCCGGGGTAGCAGCCCTTCTGGAAGTTCACCCCGCCCAGCAGTTCGAGGTTCAGCATCTGCGGCACGAATTGCTCCACCGTGGCGGCCTGCACCCAGGCCAGCCCGCTTTGCACGTCCAGCCACTGCCAGTCGGCGGCGCTCAGCGCCGGCAGCGCGGGCGCCGGCGCCGTGGCGGGCAGGGCCAGCAGATAGCGCGCCTGACCGGCCGCCTGGCCGGCCGCGTTCGGCAGCCGCAAGACCTGACCCTCGTTGAAAGCTGCCAGGTCCCAGGTCTGGGCCGGCGCCACCGCGCCCAGCCAGGCGCTGGCCGGCGCGCCCGCCAGGCCCCAGAGCTGGAACTCGGCCGTGGCATCGCTGAGCTTGCACTTGGCGCGCATCACGAACATGCTCAAACGCTTGAGCGTCGGCGCCAGCAGCTCCACCGGCAGCACCAGCAAGAGCTCCTCGGGCCCGCTCTTCCAGCCGATCAGGGTGGCCAGCAGGCGGCCCTTGGCGGAGCAGTAGCCGGCCAGGCGGGCCTGGCCGTCGCCCAGCAGGGCGAAGTCCTGGGTCAGCTGGCTGTGCAGGAACTTGGCGGCCTCGGCGCCGGCCGCGCGGATCACGCCGAATTGGGTCAGCCGCAGGGCGGCGCCGGAGAGGGGGGCGATGGTTTCTTGGCTCATGGGGGGCGATTATCATCAGCGCCCGCCAACACCGCCGCCATCACCGCTGCATCCAGGGCGGCTTGCAAGGACATTTCGAGACCATGAAGACATTGGGCAAGGCCCTGCTGACCCTTTCCTTGATTGCGCTGCTGGCCCTGGGCGCGGCTGCGGGCGGCGCCTGGTGGTGGCTGCAACGGCCAATGACGCTGGCGGCGCCCTCGGTCGAGCTCTCGATCGAGGCCGGCAGCTCGCCGCGCGAGGTGGCCCAGGCCTGGGTGGCGGCCGGGGTGCAGGAGGATGCGCGAGTGTTGTATCAATGGTTCCGCTGGTCGGGCCAGGCCAAACAGATACGCGCCGGCAGCTACGAGATCCACCAGGGCGCCACACCGCGCGAACTGCTCGCCAAGATGGTGCGCGGCGACGAGGTGCTCGAACAGGTGCGACTCATCGAGGGCTGGACCTTCCGCCAATGGCGCGCCGCGCTGGCCGCCGCACCGGCGCTCAAGCACCAGACCGCCGAACTCAGCGAGGCCGACATCATGGCCGCCCTGGGTGCGCCGGGCCAGCACCCGGAAGGGCGCTTCTTTCCCGACACCTATGCCTACAGCCGCGGCGTCAGCGACCTCACCGTGCTCAGGCGGGCCTACCGCACGATGGGCCGGAAGCTGGACGCGGCCTGGGCCGGCCGGGCCGAGAAGCTGCCGCTCAAGTCGCCAGACGAGGCGCTGATCCTGGCCTCCATCGTCGAGAAGGAGACCGGCGCCGCGGCCGACCGCGGCCTGGTGGCCGCGGTGTTCGTGAACCGCCTGCGCCTCGGCATGCCCTTGCAGACCGACCCCAGCGTGATCTATGGCCTGGGCGCGGCCTTCGACGGCAATCTGCGCAAGCGCGACCTGCTGGCCGACACGCCCTACAACAGCTACACCCGTGGCGGCCTGCCGCCCACCCCCATCGCCATGCCGGGCGCCGCCTCGCTGGCCGCGGCCCTGCACCCGGCGCCCTCGCGCGCGCTCTACTTCGTGGCGCGCGGCGATGGCAGCAGCGAATTCAGCGATGACCTGGCCGCGCATAATCGCGCCGTCAACAAATACCAGCGCGGCAAGTGAGCTTTCATCCCCGTTTCATCAGCATTGAAGGCATCGACGGTGCCGGCAAGTCCACCCATATCGCCGCCCTGACCGAACGCCTGGTCGCCGGCGGGGCCAAGGTCTTGAACACCCGCGAACCCGGCGGCACCGAGCTGGCCGAGCGCCTGCGCGAACTGGTGTTGCACAGCGGCATGGACGGCCTGACCGAGGCGCTGCTGGTGTTTGCCGGCCGGCGCGACCATTTGCAGCGCGTCATCGAGCCGGCCCTGGCGGCCGGCCAGACGGTGCTGTGCGACCGCTTCACCGACGCCACCTTCGCCTACCAGGGCGCCGGCCGCGGCATGGACCTGCAGGTGCTGGCGACGCTGGAGCAATGGGTGCAGCAGGGCCCCCAGGGTCTTCTTCGTCAACCCGACCTGACGATCTGGTTCGACCTGCCGCCCGCCACTGCCGCGCAGCGCCGCGCCGCGGCGCGCGAGGCCGATCGCTTCGAGCAGCAGGACCTGGACTTCTTCGAGCGCGTGCGCGCCGGCTACGCGGCACGCGCCGCGGCCGCGCCGGCGCGCTTTGCCCGCATCGACGCCAGCGGCACGGTCGACGAGGTCGCGGCGCAATTGCGTGCCGTGATGGAGGCGCGGGGATGCTAGGCCCCGACGGCAAGCTGCCGCTGCCCTGGCTGGAGGCGCCGCTGGCGCAGGCGCTGGCGAACGCGCGCTCGCATGCCCTGCTGGTGCAGGGCCCGGCCGGCGTGGGCCAGTTCGACATGGCCCTGCTGCTGGCCCAGTCCTGGCTGTGCGAGGCGCCCGCCGCCGGCAAGCTGGCCTGTGGCCGCTGCGCCGCCTGCCACCTGTTCCTGGCCCATGCCCATCCCGACTTCATGGTGCTGCTGCCCGAGGCCTTGCGCGAGAGCCTGGGCTACGGCGCCGATGACGAGGAGGGCGGTGCCGAGGCCAAGACCGGCAAGGCCAGCAAGGCCAAGCCCAGCCGCGAGATCAAGATCGACGCGGTGCGCCAGATGCTGGGGTTCGCCCAGGTCACGGCGGCGCGCGGGCGCGCCAAGGTGGTGGTGGTCTATCCCGCCGAGGCACTCAACACCGTGGCCGCAAACGCCTTGCTGAAGACCCTGGAAGAGCCGGCCGGCATGCTGCGCTTCGCGCTTGCCAGCAGTGCGCCCGAGGCCTTGCTGCCCACCATACGCAGCCGCTGCCAGCCGGTGCCGCTGGGCCTGCCACCGCAGGAGCTGGCGCAGGCCTGGCTGGCCGAGCAGGGCGTGGAGGCGGCCGAGGTGCTGCTGGCCGCCACCGGCGGCCGCCCGCAGGAGGCGCTCGCCTGGTATGCCGACGGCGTGCGCGCCCAGGCCTGGCTGGAGCTGCCGCGCCGCGTGGCGCGCGGCGAAAGCGCGGCGCTGAGCGACTGGCCGGTGCCGCGCGCCATCGCCGCGCTGCAGCGCCTCACCCACGACCTGCTGCGCGGCAGTCATGGCGCGCCGCCCAGCTATTTCCCGCCCACGGCCCTGCCCAAGCCGCGCGGCGCGGCCGGCCTGCATGCCTGGGGCCGGGCCTTGCAGGACGCGGCGCGGCATGCCGAGCACCCGCTCAACGCCGGGCTGCTGCTGGAATCGCTGGTGGCACAGGGGCAGCGCGCGATGCGCGTGGCGGCCTGAACGAGAAAAGCAGAGAAGCTCCCGCTTGTCGGTGCATTCGCGCGGATAGGCGGCCTTGACCTTCGCTACACTGCCGCTTATGAGTGAAATTCCAACCAAACCCCAGGCCGCTGCCCTGGCAGCCGTGCCGGCTGGCGGGGGCGCGCGCCCGAGCGTGGTGCAGTTGGTCTTCAAGGAAAAGGGCGCGCTCTATGCCGCCTACATTCCCATCTTCACCGACGGCGGCATCTTCGTGCCGACCACGCGCGACTACAAGCTGGGCGAGGACATCTACCTGCTGATGATGCTGCCCGAGGACCCGCAGCGTTACCCGGTGGCCGGCAAGATTGCCTGGATCACCCCGGCGAATGCCTCGGCCGGCCGCACCCAGGGCGTGGGCGTGCGCTTTCCGGGCGACGAGAAAACCCGCCTCATCAAGCTGAAGATCGAAGAGATGCTGGGCACCTCGATTTCCTCGGCCAAGGCGACGCAGACCATCTGACTCCTTTTGACATACGGCGCGCCGCCCGGCGCGGGCCCGTGTGAGGCTGCCATGTATATCGACTCCCATTGCCATCTGAGCTTTCCCGAGCTCAAGGCCAATCTGCCGCAGATCCTGGCCGAGATGCAGGCCGCGCGCGTGACGCAGGCGATCTGTATCTGCACCACCATGGAAGAGTTTCCCGAGGTGCGCGCGCTGGCCCATGCGCACCCGCAGCTCTTCGCCACCGTGGGCGTGCACCCGGACAACGAGGACGTGCACGAGCCCAGCGTGGCCGAGCTGGTGGCGGGCGCGCAGGACCCCAGGGTGCTCGCCATCGGCGAGACCGGCCTGGACTATTACCGCCTGGGCGAGCGCACCCTGGCCGACATGGAATGGCAGCGCGAGCGCTTTCGCACCCATATCCGCGCCGCCCGCCAGGCCGCCAAGCCGATGGTGATCCACACGCGCAGCAGCGCCGCGGACACGCTGGAGATCCTGAAGGAGGAGGGCGGCGAGCAGGCCGGCGGGGTGTTCCATTGCTTCACCGAGAGCCTGGAAGTGGCCAAGGCGGCGGTAGACCTGGGCTTCTATATCTCGTTCTCGGGCATCCTGACCTTCAAGAACGCCGCCGACCTGCGCGCGGTGGCGCTGGCCCTGCCGCTTGACCATCTGCTGATCGAGACCGACAGCCCCTATCTCGCCCCCATGCCCTACCGCGGCAAGACCAACAGCCCGGCCTATGTGCCCCATGTGGCGAAGCATCTGGCGGCCTTGAAGGGTCTGGCGGTGGAAGCGGTGGCCGAGGCCTGCAGCGCCAACACCAGGCGGCTGTTCCGCCTGCCCGAGGCCTGAGATGGGTGCAATACGCCTGCGCGCCTGGGTGGGGCTGTGGCTGGGCCTGCTGCTGGCCATGCCCGCCCTGCTGCATGCGCAAGCAGCCGGCGCCCAGGCCGGCGACCCATTGACCGAGCAGTGGCTGGCGGCCGCGCAGCGCGACAACGCCGGCCTCATCATGACCCTGATGTTGCGCGGCACCGACCCCAATCTGCGCAATGCCGAGCGCCAGACCGCGCTGCATCTGGCGCTGCGCAACGAAGCCGACAAGACCGTCCAGACCCTGCTCAAGCATCCCGGCCTGGACGTCAACGCCATCAACCAGGCCGGCGAGACGCCGCTCATGCTGGCGGCCTTGAAGGCGCGGCTGGACTGGATGAAGGCCCTGGTGGCGCGCGGCGCGCTCGTCAACGAACCCGGCTGGACCGCCCTGCATTACGCCTGCAGCGGCCCCGATCGCGGCGCGGTGCGCTGGTTGCTGGAGCAGGGCGCAGAGATCGACGCGCGCTCGCCCAATGGCAGCACGCCGCTGATGATGGCGGCCGGCTACGGCGAGAGCAGCAGCGTCGAGGTGCTGCTGAAGGCCGGTGCCGATGCCGGCCTGCGCAATGAGCAGGGCATGGACGCGGCGGACTTCGCACGCCGCGCCGGACGCGATCGGGTGGCCGAGCAAATTGCCCTGGCGCGCAGACGTTGAATAAGGCTTGCGCCGCAGCACCGGCGTAGGAACTTGCCTGACAAGCGGTTTGGCCCTGGGCCGACTGACGGACGCCGCCGCCGCTCCCTACAGTTGCTCCCATACCTACCGGAGCAAAACCATGCGCCTGAACCCCAACGCCACGTCGCTCGTCGATCCCTTCGCCATGCTGCTGGACCTGGACAGCGTGGTGTTCGCGATGGAGCATTCCGAGCGCCTCAGCCGCCTGCGCAGCCGCATCTACCGCCCGCTGGACAAGCCGCTGATCCCCAAGGGCAAGACCGCACTGAAGGCGCTCAGCGAGCTGGCCGACTTCGACCGCATGGTCGATGACGCTGGCATCGAATGCGACGCCGACGACGCGCAAGCCTGCTGACGCAGCTGCGCTAGGGCGCGTCCTGCACGCGCAAATCGAACTCGCGCAACATCACCGGCTCGAGCGCACCCTCGGCGACGCGGCGCAACACCGCAGCATTGATCAATGCCGCGAAGCGCTGATAGGTCTCCAGCGGATCGTCGTCGACGGCCTCGGGGCGAAACCGGTAATGCAGGGCGCGCCGGCTGACGCTGGCCCCCACCAGCGCATCCCCATGAGAGACCCAGAAGCGCACGGCCTCCGAATCGGGATGAAAGTAGGCGTCGTGTGACAAGGCGGGCTCCATTGGTTGCATCAACGCTTCTTGTCCTTCTCCAGTTCATTGGCAATCACACCGCCGATGACGGCACCGCCCACGGTGCCCACTGTGCTGCCGCCGGTCAACACCGCGCCGCCCACGGCGCCAACGCCAGCCCCCACGGCCACATTGCGATCGCGGTGCGACATGCCCGCGCAGGCGCTCAGGCCAAGCAGAAGAATCAGTGAGCACAGGCTGATCTGAGTACGGCAACGATTGATCATGATGGGACCTCGGTAGCAAAGCTGAAACAACAAGCCCAACATAGGGCTTGGCCAGGCCGACGTCCGTGCGGTGGCGTACCAAGGCGCTACCTCCGTACTCGCTGAGTCATGGCAGCGCGCGAAGCTGCGATAAGCGGCGCGTTCACTGTCACGCCCGCGCCACCATAGTTTTTGCCGGCAGGCAGCCGTTGTTGAGCATCAGCGCAAGGCGTTATCCAGCAGAATTGCGCCCTAAATCCAAGTTAGGCCCCATGAAGACCAGCGATCCAGCGTTCCCTGCGTTTCCCGATGATGTCGCTACGGCTCTAGGGCACTTGCTCGTCCGTTTCCAGTCGCTTGAAAGGTCCCTTACGTTTGCCGTTGGCCGATTCATGAATCCCGGCACGCAGGCGATTCCCCCATCACTAACATTGGCTGTCTTGAACGAACTTCCCTTCAAGTCGCTTGTGAAAATATTCGCTGCCTTGCCAGCCATTCTTCTTAACGCTGACCCACCGTTTCCGCAGCTCGTGGGCGGAAGTCCGGAATTCGAGGCACTCGCGAGTGCATTCGAGAACGGTGCGAAGCTTGCCACCGCCGTTGAGGAACGCAGGAACCAGTTGGTTCATTCGGATTGGTTGTGGATGGCGGCGCCACAGATCGGAGGCGCAGTGCTTAGAAGCAAATCGAGAACACACAGAAAGAACGGGATGAATCCGTCCATGGAGCAAGTGACGGCACACGCGGTTGAGGAGGCGATTAAGCAAGTCAACGAAGCTATGCGTGAAGTTGCTCTTGCGTCGGCCGCGTTGCAGGCGCTACTGTTTCCCGATGCTGTGGCCTAACCAGTCTACAAGGACTTCCCACCGTTTCAAGCTCCAATAGCAAGACCTGACCCTTCGGGGTCTTTTCCATTTCTAGACCTGTGTTCTAAGAAGCAGCGCAACGAGGAACAGACTGAACATCTACAAACGGG
>Ga0208635_100090_pt1 | contig 63444 bp, 88 predicted proteins | sample LakWasMe93_HOW11_2_FD_183915 | JGI IMG/M metagenome (GOLD analysis project Ga0208635, IMG submission 183915) | Freshwater sediment methanotrophic microbial communities from Lake Washington under simulated oxygen tension - Sediment Metagenome... | ecosystem: Environmental > Aquatic > Freshwater >...
CGAGAGGCCGAGTGGAGGTTCTGCGCAGTGGGCAACCCGGCATGGATGCCGGGTTAGCCGCGCACGGCCAAGGATGGCCGATCGCGGCGGGCCCACGGAGCAGGACCGGAGCGAGGGCATGCCGAGCCTAGGCGAGGCACCGAACGAAAGGGGCAAGAGCCCTTTGGTTACTTTGGGGCTTTTCCAAAGTGACTCGCCGTAAGGGCGAAACCAAAAGTGGCCATTACCGCAGAAACGGATATACACACGCCCCTAATACAATGCCTATCAACGAGCCCCCTGCGGCTTATACCCCAACCGCAAACCACCCCAATGCCGCCCCTTGAGCATGATCGGCACCGAAAGATCGTGCATCAACTCCCCCGTGTCCCGCGTATAGGTTTGCAACAAAACAGCCTGTTGATGACTGCCGCAACGAATCCCGGTGCGGTCGGCAAATTTGCGTTTAGTGCGGTTTTGCAGCGTATCGACCTGCGCATCACCGGTCAGTGGCTGACTGAAAACCTTGTTATGGGTCGGCACATAACCTTGCTGCGTGCAGGCGATGGCAAACACCAGGCCTTCATGGAGCGGCAGCAACGGTTCCTGAATCGCCGGCAAAACCTTATCGGTGTAGCGGTCGAAACGGGTCTGGTACTTGGCCGGACTGGTGTCAGGAATGGCCTGATAACTGCGGTCGAACAAGTCATCGAGACTGACAAGACCCTGGTCGATATCCGCCTCAAAGCGCTCCGCAATCTGACGCGCGCCTTCGCGGGCCAGGTCATAAATCCGCTGGTGATAGTCATCCAGTCCGACCTCGGCCAGGCGCTCGCTGATGGTTTCAGCCTGACCTTCCATTTGCACCGCGGCTTGCGCCAGACGCTGAGTCTGTTGATCGCTGATCGCCAGATCGCTGCGCATCTGCTCGATGGCGTGAAACAGGCTGTCGAGTTGTTCGCGGTTGGTGTCGGCCCCCTTGGCAATATCGCCGACCTGACTTTCGACGCCTGCCGCCAGGCGGGCAATGTTTTCCAGGTGCTGGCCGGTGTGCTCGACCTGCTGGACACCGATGTCAAGGTCGCTGGACAGCTGCCGGATCTGCTCCACCACTTGCGCGGTGCGTTGCTGGATATCAGCGACCATCTCGCCGACTTCGCCGGTCGCCGTCGCTGTGCGCGCAGCCAGGCCGCGAACCTCGTCGGCGACCACCGCGAACCCGCGACCGTGCTCCCCGGCCCGTGCCGCTTCGATGGCCGCGTTCAATGCCAGCAGATTGGTCTGGCTGGCGATGGACTGGATCACCAGCGTGACCCGCTGGATATCGTCGCTGCGCAGGCTCAGGGCTTCGATCAGCTCACGACTGTTGCTCGCGCGCTGACTGAGTTGATGCATGCGGGTGATGGATTCGACCAGCTCCGTGCGCCCTGCCGCGCTGCTCTGATGCGCTTCGCTGGCGGCACTGAGGGCCGTTCGACTGAGTGTCGAGGTGGCTTGTTCGGTGGCGATCATCACTTCAGCGTTGCTGACAATCTGTGCCGCGGCACCGAGTTGCGATTGCAGTTTGTCGGCCAGTTGCTTGACCGAAAAGGCCACGCCGGCGGCCGACAAGGCGTTATGACTGGTGGTGTAGGAAAGATCGCGAGTCAGTTCGGCGATGGCGCTGGAGTTGTCGGCAGAGGGTTCTTCGGGAATGGCACGCGAACGTAGCCGAGGTAGCCAGATAATCAGGACGGCCAACGGCAAGCCAACGTAAAGCGGCCAGCCACCCAGCGTCATGCCGCACAGCAAGAGCATCAGGGCGATGCTTTGCAGCGTCGGCGTCAGCCAGCGGGTCTTCGGTGCAAACACTGGTGCAGGCAATGCCCCAACCAGAGATCCGTCTCTCGTCATCTTCGTCACCCCATGCGTCTTCTAATTGTTGTGACTGCATTAAACGCCACTAGAGGGCCATTATCCATGGTCCATTAGTAGTGGTCGTTGCAGCAGATCAATAGAAGTGCGCGAGGTTTTTCGCAGACGAAAAAAAGCATCGCGGGCAAGCCTTGCTCCTTCAGGAGTGAGGCTTGCCCGCGATGCGGGGCGCTACGAAATCAGGCCTGACGCTGGTGCTTGTCGATCTGTTCGTGACGCTCTTGCGCTTCGATGCAGTACTTGGTGGTCGGACTGATCAGCAGACGCTTCAGGCCAATGGCCTCGCCGCTGTCGTCGCACCAGCCGAAGCTGTCTTCCTTGATGCGCTCCAGCGCCTGTTCCAACTGAGGCAGCATGCGCTGGTCGCGATCGATCGCGTTCACCAGCCAGGTGCGCTCTTCTTCGACAGAAGCTGCGTCAGCCGGATCGGCCGGGGTATCCAGGCTCTCGATGGCGATGCGATTCTGTTCGATGCGCTCATGGGTTTCGACTTTCATGTTCTGCAACAGCTCAGAGAAAAAAGCATGTTGCTCGGCATTCATGTAGTCATCCGCCGGCATGGCCAGCAACTTGTCCTTTGTCATTGATATCTCTATAAAAAAACGTGCATTAAGGCGAATTAGGGAGCGTTCCGGCGGACCTGGTCTGGCCATCGGAAAGGCGCCGTTTATTCCAAGCGCCACCCGGCACTCAATTTACGAGGGGCGGCAGTCTAAGGCCGACTTGAGGCCTCAGCAACTGAAAAGACAGCGAATTTGTCCGACAAAGCCCCGAAAGTGCTCTATGTCAGCCTTTACGGTGGTTATCGGAGTGCGTTTATAGCAAGAAATTCAACCGAGCGGCTGTATATAGAAGACAAATGGCCTCAACGGTGGTGTTTACCGAGCACATTTGCAGGGCAATGAACCTCAGCTAAGGTTGTCCTCCCGAAATGGCAAATCTTGAGGAGAGGTTCAATGAAGTTGATCGGCATGCTGGATTCGCCCTACGTGCGACGCGTTGCCATTTCCGCCAAACGCCTGGGCATCGACCTCGATCATCAGTCGGTTTCGGTGTTTCGGCACTTCGAGCAGTTCCAGCAGATCAACCCGGTGGTCAAGGCGCCTACGCTGGTGCTGGATGACGGCGAGGTGTTGATCGACTCGACGTTGATCATCGATTACCTGGAGGCACTGGCCGGACCGGGTAACAGCCTGATGCCAGAGTACTTGAACCAACGCCTGCGTTCGTTGCGCTTGATCGGCCTGGCGTTGGCAGCATGCGAGAAGTCGGTGCAACTTTATTACGAACGCAACCTGCGGCCCGCGGAAATTCAATTCGAGCCGTGGGTGGAACGGGTCGAGGGGCAATTGGCGGCCGCGTATTCGGCACTGGAGCGGGAGCTGGAACTGCAACCGTTGAAGACTGACGGTTCGATTGATCAGGACGGGATTACATTGGCGGTGGCCTGGAGCTTTACCTGCCTGGTAGTGCCGGATCAGGTGGATGCCTGGCAGTTTCCGCTGATCAGTGCGTTTACCGCTTATGCCGAGGGGCTTGAGGCATTTATGAGTACACCGATTGAATAGTGTTGCACCTGACAGCAGGAGAACGCGGTCTACTGTAGGAGCGAGCCTGCTCGCGATTTTTTATGCATTGCAGGTGAGCTACTTGCGTTTGTAGCTCTTATTACCGCTGGGTGTCAGGCAATACACCCCGCCTCGTGGGCCGGTGCAAAACGAACCCGAGCCGCAGGTGCAGCCATCGGAGCTCTGCAATAAGGTTTGCGGGCGAGCCTGGCTTGAACCGCCATAAAGTGCCGAGCAGCTTTTCTTCGAGGCGCTGATAGAGCCGTCATTACACAGGAACAGGTCGCCATCACAACGATCGATACCGCCCTTCTTCCCCGAACACGGAGTGTTTCCCGCCCAGGCACTCCCGCTGATGACACACAGTAACAACACAACAATCGACATCCCGCCACGGCGAATCAAAGTGCGCACAATCGAACTCCCTTTCAAGGTTGTGGCCAGATGATATCAACGTTCCGGGCCGTCCCATGAGCCACATGAAAGTTAATTTAAAAAGTCGCCGGCATTTCTTGGCAGAATGCCCACACACTTGCCTTGAACTGACTATCAGGTCCGCCCTATGACCCGCATCTTGACCATCGAAGACGACGCCGTGACCGCCCGGGAGATCGTCGCCGAACTGAGCAGCCACGGCCTCGACGTGGATTGGGTCGACAATGGCCGTGAAGGTCTGGAGCGCGCGGTCAATGGCAACTATGACTTGATCACCCTCGACCGTATGTTGCCCGAGCTCGATGGCCTGGCGATTGTCACGACGCTGCGGACCATGGGCGTGGCGACGCCGATCCTGATGATCAGCGCCCTCTCCGATGTCGATGAACGCGTGCGCGGTTTGCGCGCCGGCGGTGACGATTACCTGACCAAACCGTTTGCCACCGATGAAATGGCCGCCCGCGTCGAAGTGCTGCTGCGCCGGCAGAACACCGTGACCGCCCAGGCCACCACGCTGCGGGTCGCGGACCTGGAACTGAACCTGATCAGCCACGAAGCCAGCCGCGACGGCCAGTTGCTGACGCTGTTGCCCACCGAGTACAAGTTGCTGGAATTCCTGATGCGCAACACCGGGCAGATTCTGTCGCGGATGATGATTTTCGAAGAGGTCTGGGGTTATCACTTCGACCCCGGCACCAACCTGATCGACGTGCACATCGGCCGCCTGCGCAAGAAGATCGACCCGCCCGGCAATGTCCCACTGATTCGGACCGTGCGAGGCTCGGGTTATGTCATTGCCGAACCCCTCTAAAGGCTGGCGTTCTTCCAGCAGCCGGTTGCTGGCGCTCTACAGTTCGCTGTTCGTGCTCTGGAGCGGGATTCTCATGGGGGTCATGTATTACGAGGTGTCCGCCTACCTGGACAACCTGGCCAAGCACTCGCTGATGCAACGTCAGCATTTGTTCTCGCGTTTTTCCGGCGAGCAACTGGTGGACGCCCTCGCCGTCAGCATGACCTTCGATATTCGCGGCATCGACGCCTACGGCCTGTTCGATGCCGAGCATCGCTACCTCAACGGTGCCCTGCGCCACATTCCTAAAGGTTTGCCGCTGGACGGCAAGATTCACATGCTCAGCGACTGCGCCGACTCCGATGACCCGACGCTGCCCGCCGACAGTTGCGACGCCGTGGCGACCCAGACACGGGACGGTCGCTGGCTGATTCTGGTGCGCGACAACGGTTCGCTGTTCGCCGTGACCCGCATCATTCTGCACGCGTTGTTCTGGGGTGTGACCCTGACTATTTTGCCGGGCATCGTCGGATGGCACCTGTTGCGCCGTCGACCGTTGCGACGCATTCGCGGGATTCAGGCCAGCGCCGAGGCCATCGTCGCCGGGGATCTGACCCGACGCTTGCCGCTGTCCAATCGCCGCGACGAACTGGACATGCTCGCCGCCATCGTCAACGCCATGCTCGAACGCATCGAGCGTTTGATGAACGAGGTCAAGGGTGTATGCGACAACATCGCCCACGACTTGCGCACGCCGCTGACCCGCTTGCGGGCGCAGTTGTACCGCATGCAGCAACAGGCCGGCGAAGGGTCGGCAGAAGCGACACAGCTCGACTCGGTGCTCGCCGAAGCGGATACGCTGATGGCGCGTTTTCGCGGGTTGCTACGGATCTCCGAGCTGGAGGATCGCCAGCGGCGTTCCGGTTTTGTGCAGCTGGATCCAGTGCCCTTGTTGCAGGAGCTGCACGACTTTTATCTGCCATTGGCGGAAGAAGGCGAGCTGACGTTCAAGCTGCAATTGCCTGACACTCTGCCGCCGCTGAATGGCGACCGGGCGTTGCTGTTCGAGGCGGTGGCCAACCTGTTGAGTAACTCGATCAAATTCACGCCGCCGGGGGGCGAGGTGATTTTGCGCGGGATCAATGAAGGTGGGCATACGCGGATCGAAGTGCTCGACTCCGGCCCGGGCATTGCGCTGGCCGAGCGCGAGGCGGTGTTTCAGCGCTTCTATCGCGCCGAGGGCGGCAATCAGCAAAGCGGCTTCGGGCTGGGCTTATCGATCGTCGCGGCGATTGTCAGCCTGCATGGGTTTACGCTTGAAGTGGCTGACAGCGAATCGGGCGGCGCACGGTTGGTGCTCGATTGCCGGCAGAGCCTGATTGCCCAAAGCTGACACGAAATCCTGAACAGACACACCCCCCTGTAGGAGCCAGCTTGCTGGCGATGGCGATTTCACGGGCGCCATCGCCAGCAAGCTGGCTCCTACACATGCGCGTGCGTGCCGGGAATGTTCGGTTGATACAAATCCTGTAGGAGCCGGCTTGCTGGCGATGGCGTCATTGAAATCGCCTTCGCCGGCAAGCCTGGCTCCTACAGGATTGGCGTGTACCGAACATCCCGGTATACACGCACTTGTAGGAGCCGGCTTACCGGCGATGGGGCCCGTGAAATCGCCATCACCGGTAAGCCGTGCGCCTACAGATCAACCGACGCGCAGTGCGCGCAAATCCAGTCGACCGTCCTTCAGCGGTGGGCACCAGTAGTAGCCGCCGGTGATCGGGCGACTGATGCGGTATAAGCCGTCGGTGATGCCGTCTTCCAGACCGCTCATGCGTCGCAATTGGGCTTCGAAGGCGTCGAGGGAGAAACCGAACGCGAGGAACATCAGACCGGCGCGATCACCTTCGATCCACGGCATCGACCGGCGGACCACGAACGCCTCAGGGGCGAAGCTTTCTTGGGCAGTGCGTTTGACGTGGGCAGAGATCGGCGCGTCATCGATTTCTTCGTTGTCGCTCAAGCGACGGCCCATGATGTTGTCCTTTTCTTCGGACGGCATCGCGTGGAAGCCCTTCAGGTCGTGCTGCCACTGCTGGATCGCAGCGAAGCTGCCACCGACCACACCGTCAGCGCCCTCACCGACCAGCGCGGCAGCCACGGCGGCTTCGTCGTGCGGGTTTTCGGTGCCATCTTCGTAACCGGTCAGGTCGTGGCCGGTGAGGTGGCGGAACGTTTCGTTCATCTGCACCAGGCGCAGGGCCGGCGCCAGCGCGGCTTCGATGGCGGTGGCGCGATTGAGCAACTCGCCACGGTCGACACCATGCAACCAGCACCACAGCGCGTGCTGGGTCGACGGGTTGTCGACGCCAACGCCGGTCAGTGCCGGAAACGGCCGCAGCCCGTCGATCTGCACGTGCAGCGCCTTGACCAGGGATTCACCGAAACCGGCCACCGCCGACTTCCCGTCCACCAGCAGCATCAATTTTTCGAGCGCGGCCGGCAGAGCATCGACGGATTCCAGCGCGAAGAACATATGACGGGCTTGAGGTGGAACGGGGGTGGCGAGGATGCCCGGCTGGTAGTAACTCATATGAACTCCTTAATAAAGAGCATGAAGTTTACCCGCAGCGTCGGCCGTTGTGTGTTCTCAGGTCAAAAGATCGCCGGATCTTGACCCCGGCACTTAAAAAGTCGAGGCAATAAGGCGTATAACCTTTGAAGTGAATTCTGAACTGCAAGCCGCCAGCGCATGGCTTACATCACATGGAGTAGCGACATGACCACAGCACACATCCTCGGCAACCTGTTTCCCGACGCCAGCGACATCCCGGAAAAGTACCGCCTCGACGGCCAGACCGAGCAACGTGAATACCTGGTCGATGGCGAGTTGAAAACCTGGGCCGGCCCCCTCGCCCAAGTCCGCAGCCCGGTGTACCTGACCGGCGAAAATGGCGACGAACAAGTGATCCTCGGCAGCACGCCGCTGCTCGATGCCGACACGGCGCTGACCGCCCTCGACGCCGCCGTCCGCGCCTATGACCGGGGCCAGGGTTTGTGGCCGACCATGCGCGTGGCCGAACGCATCCAGCACGTCGAAGCGTTTCTCGGGCGTATGCGCGAACAGCGCGAAGCCGTGGTCAAGTTGCTGATGTGGGAGATCGGCAAAAACCTCAAGGACTCGGAAAAAGAGTTCGACCGCACCTGCGACTACATCGTCGACACCATCAACGCCCTCAAGGAACTCGACCGCCGCTCCAGTCGATTCGAGCTGGAACAGGACACGCTCGGGCAGATCCGCCGCGTACCGCTGGGCGTGGCGCTGTGCATGGGACCTTACAACTACCCGCTGAACGAAACCTTCACCACGCTGATTCCGGCGCTGATCATGGGTAACACCGTGGTGTTCAAACCGGCCAAGCTCGGCGTGCTGCTGATTCGTCCGCTGCTGGAAGCGTTCCGCGACAGCTTCCCGACCGGTGTGATCAACGTCATTTACGGCAGCGGCCGCGAGACGGTCAGCGCACTGATGGCCAGCGGCAAGATCGATATCTTCGCGTTCATCGGCACCAACAAGGCCGCCAGCGACCTGAAAAAACTCCACCCGAAACCACACCGTTTGCGCGCAGCGCTGGGCCTGGACGCGAAAAACCCCGGCATCGTTTTGCCTGAGGTGGACCTGGACAACGCCGTGAACGAAGCGGTCACCGGTTCGCTGTCGTTCAATGGCCAGCGTTGCACCGCGCTGAAAATCCTCTTCGTCCACGAAGACGTGGTCGAGGCGTTCATCGACAAATTCAACGCCAAACTCGCCAGCCTCAAACCCGGCATGCCGTGGGAAAGCGGCGTAGCCCTGACGCCGCTGCCGGAGTCGGGCAAGGTCGATTATCTGCACGGGCTGGTTGCGGATGCCGTGAGCAAAGGTGCCCGTGTGGTCAACCCGAATGGCGGTGAAGCCCGCGCGTCCTTCTTCTATCCGGCGGTGTTGTTCCCGGTGACGCCGCAGATGCGCGTCTATCAGGAAGAACAGTTCGGCCCGGTGGTGCCAATCGTGCCTTACCGGCATCTGGATACGGTGATCGATTACGTCCTGGAGTCGGACTTCGGCCAGCAACTGAGTATCTTCGGCACCAACCCGGTGGCGGTTGGCCGGCTGGTGGACACCTTCGCCAACCAGGTCGGACGGATCAACCTCAACGCCCAGTGCCAGCGCGGCCCGGACACCTATCCGTTCAATGGTCGCAAGAACTCGGCCGAAGGCACGTTGTCGGTGCATGATGCGCTGCGGGTGTTCTCTATTCGCACGCTGGTCGCGACCAAGTTCCAGGAGACCAACAAGGACCTCATCAGCGAGATCATCAGCGGCCGCAGTTCGAGTTTCCTGACCACCGACTACATTTTCTGAGGACCACGAGCCTGAGCACCTTCAGAGCCCATCGACTACCACCACTGTTGCGCCGGGGACTGCGTCCGTTACTGGACCCGTACCGGCGCTATCGCCACGCCAGATTGATTCACGCCGTGCGTGTATCGCTGGGGTTGCTGGCGACGATCCTGCTGACCACCGGCATCCACCTGCCCCACGGTGAGTGGGCGTCGGTGACAATGCTGGTGGTGATCGGCGGTTTGCAGCACCACGGCAACATCGGCAAAAAAGCCGCCGAGCGCGCCATCGGCACCTTGATCGGCGCTGGTGTCGGCCTGTTGCTGGTGGCGCAACAAGCCTGGCTCGGGATGCCGTGGCTGACCTATTTTGCGATGTCGGTGGTCTGCGGATTCTTCTCATACCATGCCATCGGCAAGGGCGGTTACACGGCGCTATTGTCGGCGATCACCGTGTTTATCGTCGCCGGGCATGGCGATAATCCGGTGACCGACGGACTGTGGCGCGGGGTGGATATCCTGATCGGCATTGCCCTGGCCCTGGCATTTTCCTTTGCCCTGCCGCTGTACGCGGTTTACTCCTGGCGCTACAACCTGGCCGATGCGCTGCGCGATTGCGCGACGATTTACGGGCGCATCATCAATGGCCAACCCGTCACTGATGACGAGCACGTGAAGTTGATGAATCGCCTGAACACGGTGATGGTGCAACAGCGCTCGCTGATGCCGTCGGTGTCCAAGGAAGTGAAGATTTCAATGACCGAGCTCGATGCCATCCAGCGCCATTTGCGCATGTGTGTCAGCACCCTGGAAATCCTCGGCAACACCCGACCCGATGCCAATGACCCCGACGCCATGGCGCATCTGCAATCGGCGTTGAAAGCGGAGCATCGGCTGATTCGCGTGCAATGGGTGGGAATGGCGCGGGCGCTGAAATCCGGCGCCTCCCAACGGCTGAATCGACCCGTCGAACTGCCGGCGGATTCAAGCCTGGACGCACCGGTCTATAACCCGCTGGACGGCTACCGGCTATTGATCCGGCAGCTGGCCAGCAACATTGGCGAAATGCGCCAGCGCCTGGCCAAGACCGCGCCGTGTTGGAACATCTGATTATTGTGTAACTGTCCGCCGAAACTTCAGGCTCCAGCCTTGTTGCATGCCCGCGGCGGCCAGCAGAATCGCAGCGACACCGATCCATTGCAGCATTTCCAGACGATGACCGAAGGCAAACCAGTCGACGAAAATCGCTGCAATCGGGTAAATGAACGACAACGCACCGGTCAGTGCCGTCGGCAATTTCTGGATCGCGCCGTACAGCAACACGTACATCACGCCGGTGTGAACAATGCCGAGAGTCACCAGGCTGGCCCAGGCGCTCGGTGCTTGCGGCAACGCCGAGAAGTGCGCGAATGGCGCGAGCAACAACACGCCGGTGCTGACCTGAATAAGCGCGATCAGGTGCGGTGGCGTGCCGGTCAGGCGTTTGATGATCAACGCCGCAATCGCATAAAGGAAAGCGGCCCCGAGCGCCAGCACAATGCCCATCAGGTAATCGTTGCCGCCCTCGCCCTGTTGCCCGTGTGCGCTGACAATCGCCAGCATCCCCAGAAACGAAACACCCAGCCAGAACAGTTTCTGCAGGGTGATTTTTTCGTTGAGGAACAGCGCGGCCAAGCCGACCAGCATAAACGGCTGAACGTTATATACCGCGGTGCCAATGGCAATCGAAGCGCGGGAGTAAGAGGCAAACAACAGCACCCAGTTGCCGACAATCGCCACGCCGCTGAGCACGGCCAGCAGGAACGTGGTGCGGGTCAGAATGCCGGGGCGCAGGAAGCCGAAAGCCGAGCAAATCAGCAACAAGGTGCCGGCGCCGAACACGCAACGCCAGAACACCACGTCCAGCACCGGTTGCCCGGACACCAGCACGAACCAGCCGATGGTCCCGGAAATCAGCATGGCGGCAGTCATCTCGAATGACCCGCGACGAAGTGTTTTGTCCATCATCAGACTCCTGTGATTGAGCCCAAAGTATGCCCATCCAGCCTGGGGCTTCTCCAGCGCAAAAAGCAGGCTAGACTCGACATCTGCCTTTTTTATCAAGGCGGTTTCGATTAATTGCCTTACAGGGGTTGCGCCATGACTGACGATATCGACCAGGTGCTGATTACAGCGTTGATGGAAGACTCACGGCGTTCGCTCAAGGCGCTGGCAAACCTCAGCGGCCTGTCCTCACCAAGCGTCGCCGAGCGTTTGCGCCGCCTCGAAGAACGTGGCGTGCTCAAGGGCTACACCGTCGAGATTGATCCCAAGTGTTTCGGCTATCAACTCCAGGCCATCGTGCGAATCCGCCCGTTGCCGGGCCAGCTGCAAGAGGTGGAGCGGCAAATCCAGGCGATTCCCGAATTCACCGAGTGCGACAAGGTCACCGGCGACGACTGCTTCATCGCCCGCCTGCACGTGCGCTCGATGGAACAGCTGGACACCCTCCTCGACCGCCTCAATACCCATGCAGAAACCAACACCGCCATCGTCAAGAAAACCCCGGTGAAACGGCGGTTACCGCCCATGGCGTGAGCCTTCAGCCAAATCGCAGGCAAGAAAAAACCCGCCGAAGCGGGTTTTTTACTCATGGACGACGATTAATCATCGCGGCTCATGATGCCGAAGATCTGCAACAAGCTGATGAACAGGTTGTAGATCGACACATACAGGCTGATGGTCGCCATGATGTAGTTGCGCTCGCCGCCGTGAATGATGGCGCTGGTCTGGAACAGAATGCAGACCGAGGAGAACAGCACAAAACCTGCGCTGATCGCCAGTTGCAGACCGCTGACCTGGAAGAAGAAGCTCGCCAGCGTCGCACCCAGCAGCACGAAGAAACCTGCGGTGATGAAGCCACCGAGGAAACTCATGTCCTTACGGGTGATCAGCACGTAAGCCGACAGACCGCCAAACACCAGCGCCGTCATTGCGAAGGCCGAGCTCACTACTTCCGCGCCGCCCTGCATGCCCAGGTAACGGTTGAGGATCGGGCCGAGCAGGAAACCCATGAAACCGGTCAAGGCAAACGCCGACACCAGGCCCCACGCGGAATCACGGAGTTTGTTGGTCAGGAAGAAAAGGCCGTAGAAACCGATCAGCACCACGAAGATATTCGGGTAGCCAACTCGCATCTGCTGGGCGACGAACGCCATCACGCCGCTGAATGCGAGGGTGAGAGCGAGCAAGCCGTATGTGTTGCGCAGGACGCGGCTAACCTCTAGCTGCTCAGCCTGCACGCTGTTATTAACTGCGTAATCCTGTTCGCGCATGGCGACACTCCTGTTGGTTTGAAACGTTCAGTCGCAAAGATCATAACAGACGCTCTGTAACAAGCCATGCACAGAGTTTGACAGTGTGTTTCATTCAGGTATTATGGCGCCCGCAACGCAAACGGAGGTGTGGCCGAGTGGTTTAAGGCAACGGTCTTGAAAACCGTCGACTGTAACAGGTCCATGAGTTCGAATCCCATCGCCTCCGCCATCTTTATACGACAAAGCCCTGATTATTCAGGGCTTTGTCGTTTCTAGGGTTTGGCAAATCCTTCGCCGCTTAGCATGTGTTCCATAACTATTATGGAAGCGTTCCATAACTCAAATCGTTTTTCCCCTACTCCGGCGTCCTGCCAACAACTTCAACTCCCTGAGTGTGTCACCACATTTCCGCTGCTACGATGACCTTCTTTCATGGAGGAATCGCGATGCCAAATTCAGACCTGCTCCCTTCCCTGCTCTACAAGATCAACGAAAACCAGCTGGCCCTTGAGGCTGCCATCCTTGAGCTGTCCAACTGGGTCGAACAGCGCGGTGCCGCTGACGTCGCAGAGAATGTGCGCGGTGCCTTGGATACCATCGACCGCAACGAGGAATTCATCAAGATGACGCTCGCAGTGATGATAACGCCGGAGTGACTCCTATGCCGAAGCTTTGGATGCTGCATCTAAAAACCCTTTTAAAATCAATTATTTGAGTAAACATCCCAAAAAACCATCCGCTTTTTCGAATTTTCTATACCAATAATGTCCAAAATAGTTGCGTTTTTTGGGGAAAACTCACAATAGCGAAACCCGCATAATCAGACCGAATCAGAGCCGGCCGGAGGCTCAAATTCTCCGATCTCACCAAATAAGCGGTACAATTCAGCTGCGCGATTACTTTTTTGTGTCAAAAGGTGCTAAATTTGTGGGTTTAGCAGTTCAATGACTGCCTTCGTGGGAGAAGTGCTCAGATCGTAATTGTCATTAACCTAAATTTCGTTGTGCATCCATACAGCATTGAATGCATTCCTCTTCAACTGTATCGTGCCCCCTCAGGAATGGACGCTGATTTTGCGTACGAGTCGTCAAGCCCGTCGCTTGACTGACCCAATGGAAACTCGCCAGGAGCGAACCGATGGTTTTACCTCAGACGATGATGAGCTCCGTGCTTACGGAGTTGAACAGCTTTTCATCATCCGACCGCGCCCCCGACCCATTTACGACCATCCGGTTGCGGCGCGAGATCAGTAAACTTAAAAATTCGGATTTCATTGGCTCTCTTTTATGTGAGGCGATCCTTCTCACACTCGAAAAAAACTACGAAGAAGTAGTGAAAACCTTCAATAGCATTCTTGAATACGTTCCGAATGATGCAGATATGTATGAGAATTTCGCAAACTCTCTTAGCCGACTTCATCGCCTTAACGAAGCGCAATCTCATTACATGTCTGCCATACGCATAGTCAGAGGCTCTGAACAACTCTTACGAGAACTTTCGAACCATGTGCAGATAACATTCGGAACGGAAGACTTAATAGAAGCCGTGGACATATACATAAAAGCCACTGGCAACGAATCAATTATTGAAGATCCAGAAATTTCTGGGGCATTAGCACTTTCCAAGTTACTAGATTGGCATGATATAGAATCTTCGGAAGCAAATAGATTTTATACAGCTGCTGAAGCTGTATGCATAGAAAATGGCGCACACATACAAAATGGAATTTTTCGCCACACAGGCGCATACGGTGGGCCGACCGTTACTTTTTATGCCGGGCTTGTGGCAGATTCTGATTTTATTGCAGACATGAACACTGCAATGTGCGACATGATTGTTGACCACGAACTAACTGATCTCATTAATAAGATATCTTTTGTCTTTGTGCCTACCGAAGGATTCGGGGAAAAGAGAAAGGAACAGGCCCATGCCTATCACATCTGATTGTTTCCTCGATTGGTGCCAGTCTTTCAATAGTGGTGAGAATCTAACAGAGATTGATTATCGCATCATAGTCAGCCGCTCATATTATAGCGCCTATCACGCCACGCTGTACTTCGCAGAAAGCTCACTTGAAATACCTATTTCAAGCTACAGGGGCTCCCTCCACTTAAAGCTTTCTGAAATGCTTTCTAACTTCACTTGTGAAGATAAAGAACGACAAAGAGAAATTCGGAGAATTGGCGTTCGTATCAGCGCGCTGCACACACTAAGAATTCGAGCAGATTACCACTTGCTAGATACGCTATCTCTAAAAGATGCTGAAGGCCTGATAAAAAACACATCCGAGATTATCGGTATTATCAATGGCATCAAGCAAAGTGTCGCAGCATAACGAGCTGGATCGGGCTTTAGCGCCTCAAAGTTGATCGGTAAAGTGCCGAATCATGATCCAGAGGTGATAAAGCCAATGACCAATTCACCTCTCTGACATACGCTTGGCACGCCCTGAGCGCAATCAGTCCTTGGTCACCGGCGTCGGTGATGGCGATAATTCGTTGAGCATGCGCTGGGGCAAGTCGGGCGCGCGCTCCTCCATGAATTAGGCCGCCTACCTGAATCAACGCAGGGGATGATGCAGGCGCGGTCGGATCTGGTAACGCCACCATCTCCCGTCTCGCACGGTTTGGACGCTAGTTTGATATCATTCTAGTATTAAATTAATTCAGGACTGACTTGTGGCATCAGACATACAGTACATTTTGATAAATGCAGCGTCTGAATCCAATTGGACTGACGACGTCCCTGCAATAGCATCTGGTTTTATCGCGCTTCTTGCGCTTTTCACAACCCTGTACCAGTCGCATCTATCCAGAAAACACAACCGTCTATCTGTCAGACCTCACCTCGCAATACACAGCGAAGAAGACGGCGACACGTTCAAAATCATCGTTAGAAATGACGGGCTTGGTCCAGCTAATATTGACACTCTCAATATATACAATAACGAAGTTATGGTTGATGGAGTTGGTGAGGAGTTAATCTCGTCCGCATTTAAAACCCTTACGCGATGCGAGCTAACCTCAATAGAGGCAATAAACCCTCCATTTGTACTACCTGCAAACCAAACTATTCAGCTTGCCACATTGAAGTTCGATACGAACATCGCGTCCATCGAAAGGTATCTGGAAGAAAACTTACGCCTAGTAATAAAATACACATCGTTCTATGAAGAGCTGTTCATCCTAGACACCGAATCTTAATTTTCCGAAAATTCGGTCCTGACATTTTTTCGCCTTCCTACTTACCAAGTCCGTCGAACGTCTGTTCACAGGTCACTCCGCGTCCGTGGCTTTGATCAGCATAGTCCGCCAAATTTCCCGATCTCTCGTCAGAGCGCTTGAGCACGTCGGCAAGCACCATTGCGGCGCGGGTAGCTGCCTTGCTTGCGGCGGCAGTGCAGGAATTGCCGCTGGCTTCACTGGCTGCGAGGCGACCGGCAAGGGCGTCGGCTGCCCCGCGCATGCTGTCAGCAGTAGCGCGAGCAGAGGCAGCATCAGCAGTTGCTTGATCGATCGTGCGTTGACCATCTTGAATCGCCTTGTTGATGGAGAGTTGACGGGCTTGTTCTTTGGCGCGCTCGGCGGCTTCGTTTTCGGACTTTGCATTGACGTCCCGTGTATCGCGCGCATTCCATTTCGACTGCCATGTTGCGTTTGTGACACTCGCACCGTGGTGATAGGCGCCGAACAGCGCACCGGCCACCAGTAGAACCGCAGCTATATAAGGAACGAGTCGTAGCAGGGTCGCGTTCATGGCACATCCTTGAAGAAGACGTGGTGGCCGAGTTTTAAGGTCTGCTTCGCCTTCTCAGCCCAGGCCGGAGCCTTGGGCATCGTAGTGGCGTAGTAGTGCGTAGCGCCGCCTGTAGGATCCGGCACTTTCCCATCGATCACCTGGTCAGCTACGACCCGACACTGGGCCAGTTCGCGGAACAGGATCTGCCGGGCGCCACTCAGGAACGGATAATTCGGATCGTTCTTGTTCCAGCAACTGAACTGGTACTTGGCCTGGCACACGCCTGCGTAGCCCTCGCCCCACCAGGACTTCTCCTTTCCATCGAACACGCGGTTGCGGATCGTCCAGGCAACGGCGATTTTCCCGGCTGTCGATTCGCCGCGGGCCTCGCCCCAGATCGTGCGGGCGAGGATGTCGCGGTCCTTTTCGGTAACTGGCATTACTTTTCTCCAGGCAAAAAAAAACCGCTCAAGGCGGCGATGGCGATATCGGTTAAGCCGGTAATACCGGCCAATCGATACTCGACGGATAACCATGTTGATCTGCAACCCGATTCAATAGCACCCGGTATTGCTTCCACTTTTTGAGCAGAGCAATTTCAGCAGCGGTTGCATCTTCCAGATCCACGGCGTCCTGCAGCGGAGCAATCCGTAGCGCTGCGACACGGAGCAGCTCATCACGCTGCATCGAAGCCCGCGCTTTCAGCTCATCAAGGGTGGGCTCAGTCGGAAGTTCGGGCTCAGGTGGTTCGGGCGGTGGCAACACCTGAAACCCGCCATCGATCATTACCAAAAAACCAGTCTGCATACCCTCAAGAGCCTGCAGGTACTGATCATCAGTAATCTCGATTGCTCCTTCGAAGTCATCTGTCGAAATCTTTGCGTTGGCTGCGAAGGGCATTATTTGATCCTCATATAGTAAGTGACACCAATGCTCTTGGCTCGGGTTTCGAGACCAACACGCGGAGTGCCGTTCGTACCATCACTGATGATCGCGTTAATGGTCACCGTGGAACTGCCGGGACCACCAGCTGTGCTGGTATTGCCACTGTAGGAACTACCAGAAATTGCAGACGGGGTATTGATATACGTGCCCTGAATTGCAGTCTTCTGGAACTGGTCATCCTCGACCGTACCGCTAGAGCCGGCACGCAACACCCGGCGCTCTGTGTTGATCAGGCGCACTGTTTGCCCGTTCATTGGGCTGCCCGCAAGGCTGATAACAGCCGTGGCCTGCACCAGCGGTGCAGAGCCGGTCACCGATTCGCTGGTCAGTACTCCCGTGTTGTGGGCATCAGAAGCTGTCAGTTTGATGTAGCGATAGCCCGCCGTCGTCGACGGCAGGGATACGCCCGTCAGATGGTCAAATATAGCGACGAGCCCGCCAATGGGCTGCATTGCCCAAGGATCAGCGGGAAGTGGATCAAGCAGCACTGCGTCAGTGCCGTCGTACTCAACGTCGGTCAGTTGGCCGGCAGCAAACACCGCTGCCACCTTGGCGCCGGTCGAGTCGTATTGCTTCAGGGCTTTAACCCCGCGCCCTGACACGTTAATGGTATCGGAGCCGGCACTCGCAGAGTGAAACTTCACCCTGAACCGCTGGTTGGCGGCGTAGGCTGCAATGGCCGGCGAAGGGGTAAGCGTGAAGCTCGGAGCAGCGCCTGCTGTGGTAAATGCGGTGAGTTGCTGAGTTACAGCCTGCCCAGCAGCACCAGTGCAGAACACCAGGACATATGCCCCGCTACCGCCAATCGAACCATTCCACTGGATCAGCGCAATACCGTTGGCAACGGTCTCACCACCTTGCAGCGCTGCGTGCGTTAGACCAACCAGCGAAGCAGTGCCGAAGCCATCGTTGATGGTGCACGCCCCGCTATTTCCATTGGCGACCTTGAATCGGAGCGGCGTGATTTCGCTTCGAGCCGTGATCGCCGGTACGAAGTTGCAGGCGAAAGCATTTGTTGTCCCGGTATCGGCGGCATAAGTCCCATCGGAAGCCGCGTCGCGCAGTGTTGCGTCCAGCGGTCCACGGTCCAGCCAGACCGAGTTCGCGGCGTTGCGCTGTCTCAGTCGACCCGTACCGGTATCCGCCCAGAGCTGGCTTGGAAACGTGACCCCAGGTGCCGCCGCGCCGCCGCTTTGAGATGCCAGAGCTTTCAGCGCGTTATTCGCGTCACCTCGGAACACCACGCCCGGGCCGTTATCCAGCGTCATATCATGTTGCGACATAAGTCAGTATCCCTTTGAGATGTAGTCAATCGAGCGGCCTGACTGGGCGACCCCACTGGAATTGCGAATGAAGACAGTGAAACCCGTGGCGGTCTTGGCAGAAACGTCGAAGTAGTCGCCCGGGGAGAGGCTTTGCGCGGTGAGACTCACGGCCGGTGGCGCGTTGAATGGTGGTGTGTAGATAATGGTCAGACCGCCGACAGGCACGACGATGTCGTTCCCGCTCTCAATGCGATCAGGCATATCGATCACGACCTCAAGCGTCGAGACATCAATCCAGTTGGTGCTCTGCAGTACCGAACCGCGCAATTCGAAATCGAACTGCCTGGCGCGGTAATCACCGACAACAAACGGCTTCCAAGCCGACCACACCGCAGGCGATACATCCGAGGTGCGCACCCACAGTGACAGCGAGGCACCATTCGGTGGATCGCCATCAATGCCAATGAGCGAATCGAAGTCGGACACCGAGTCGATGTAGGTCCCGTCGTCGTATAGCGCCGCCTCGATGTTGGCCGTCAGCCGACAGTCGTAGACGTAGCCGAGGTCGGAGGGTGCGGCGAAGCTGTAGGTGAACTGGAGTAGAGATCCACCGGACTTATCAACCTCCGGTACCAGGGCATCAATGTCAGGCACGTCATCGAAGAAGCCGGAACCGGAAAGCTTGAGAATTCCGTCTACAGCCTTGGCATTGACGGCCACGCCCAAGAAATCAGGCGATTCGGTCACCGTCAGCACCACGTTGGTTGGCAGCGGCACCTGCGCATCGGACCACACCTCGGTTACCGGCCCGCCGACGCCCGAAGAGTCAACAGCGCGCGCCAGGTACTTGCCGGGTAGCAACGACACGACCGCCGACGTCGAACGCCCCGCCACTTCGGTCAGTGGCAATGCCGCGTCCCAATTCGCCGAGGTGTTACGTGAATGCCGAACGCTGATGCTGCCACCGAGCTTCACGTCCAGCTCTGGAACTGGGTCCCATGCCAAGGTGGCCACGCTGCTGACCACATCCAGACGCAAACCGACCAAGGCCGAAGGCGGCGCCAGCAACGCCTGCGCCATGTAGGTCTGCACAAAGGCAGGACCCGGAATGCCAAGCACCGACTTCGGCGTCACCCGAACCGACCATTCGCCGGAAGAGGCCGCTTCGAAATCGATACTTGGCGTCGACAGTTCGGCAACAAACTCCCAGTTACCACCGGGCTTCTTGACCTCGATCTCATAACGCATTGCGCGCGCCGGCGGTGTCCAGCTAACCGACAACCGTGCAGCGGCCAAGCCGGTACCGGTGTCGTACAGCGACTCAAGAAACGTGAGCTGACCAACCGCATCCGGAGCGCCGAAGTTGACGATGCTCGTAGGGTTATCCACGTCCGGCGTGCCGAACTCGACCTCGTCGAACTTATCAGGGTCGTACGCTACAGCGCTGATTGCGTAGGTGCCGTCGTCACCTTCGGATATGCCGATAACGCGAAACTTCTGCGTTTCCAATGCTGCTGTCGAGAAGGTCCACGGGGCAGATGCCAATGGAGCAGACGCCAGCGGCGGGGAAACGGTGACCGACGAAGCACCGGCAGCGATGGTGACGGCCGCAGTTGCGTAATCGCCATCCGACAGAACCACGCCTATCACGCCACTCCCAGCAAATCCGATTGGGGCGTCGAGCAGTAACGTCGAAGCGGTGCTGCCCGCCAGAAGCCGACCACCATTTCTGGCGCCGGCCCGGTTCGCATCTGCGATATCGATGATGTCGCCAGGCAGCGGCAAAGAACCATCGGCACCGGAGGCAAATGTCACCGCTTCGCTTTCGGCATACAGCAGCCAGCGACCCAGGCGGCGAGCTTGCCCGCGCGAAGTGCAACCAATGGCCACGACGTCGCTTTGCTGAATGCGCCCCCATTTGGCGATCAGTTCCGGCCGTTCAACAATCTCGACCGATTGCTTGTATTGCTGGAGCGGGTCATTCCAGGTAACCGCCGCCACGTTGAAGCGCTGGTCGGATGCGACTGACTGATAGTTGAACTCGCCGCCGACCACGTTCGAGTTGTTGAACGGGTAGCGGCTGCCACTGCGCGGCGCGTCCTGCACGGCCGTGAGCGAACCGCCAGCCCAGAAGCAGATGGCACGGAACACCGACACCATGTCGTTGACCAGCTTCCAGGCGTCGGCCTGAGTGGTCAGCGCCAGGTTGCAGGTAAAGCGCGGCTCCATGGCGCCGTATCCGTCCGGCACCAGCACATCGCAATACTGAGCGATGCTGTAGAGCGCGTACTTCTCGATCAGCGTTGAGTCGAGCAACCCACCAAGCCCGTAACGGGTGTTGGTCAGCATGTCGTACCAGATCCACGCTGGATTGTCCGTCCAGGCGCGGATAAAGGTGCCGTTCCACGAGCCGGTATACACACGGGTCAGTGGGTTGTAGTTGCTCGGCACCAGAACCTTGATGCCTTTGATCAGGAACGCCATGCGCGGAATGCTGGCGAACTGCTGGGCATCAATCGAAAGCCCCAGCATCGCCGTGTTCGGGTAGCGCAGCTTCTCGTCCCAGATCAGCGTCATGCTGTCGAAGAAGGAACGGTTCTGGATCGCGGCACTGCCCGAGTCGGCCGTAAGCCTGGTAGCCCGAACGTATCGCGGCAGTCCGCCAGATGCTGGCAGACGCAGGTAATAAGAGAACTGCGTGCGGCTCATGGTCTTGCCACCAACCGCCTGATCATTGCACAGTGGAATCCAGGCGCCGGCGCCAAGCTTGCCCTCCAGTCGAAACCAGAATTGAGAACCGTTGGTGTCGCCGTTCGAAGTGTTTTGTTCAGAGAGTTGCGGGGTGCTGAGCGTGATTCGAACTGCGTCAGCGTCTGGATCGGTGATTGCGCGCTCAATGGAGACGGCATACTTCATCTCTACGCCAACCGACTGCTCAGCCTCGAGGCCGGTGATCGGCATGTACGTCTGCCACTGGGTGCCCGGCCGCGTATCGATGTTGACGTTGCTGAAGTTGTAACTGTTGTCCGAGTTCTGCAGCGGGACGTCGTCAAAGAAGATGCCCTGATTGCCGCCGACGATCCCGTCGATTTCTCCCTCACTGATCGCGTGCAGTACCCGCACATGCTGACGAGAGCGAAGGCTGTCGGGCGCCTCGACTGCTGCGCGCGACGAACCGCTCCCGCCGCCACCCTTCCCGCCCCCACCTTTGCGACCAACAATGACTTCGCTCATGCGGGAATCGCCTCTGCCCAGGTGCCGATCGCAACAACGCTTGAGCCGACCAGCATTTGCCCGTAAACAACCGGAACCGGCAGGCCTTGCTGCGTGGAGTTGAATGCGCCGTTGAACAGATAGCTCGGCTTGTTCTCGGTTACGGCTTGTTCTTGCTGGCCCGGGGCCTTGGGAACTGGCGTGAGCATTTGAATGACGCCGCCAATGACCATGGCGATGCCGACCTGCATCATCCCTGCTGCAAAGGGTGAAGCCGTCCCTCCGGAAATGAAGGTCATTACTGCCGACGCGACGATTAGGACAACTCCTACGACCGTCTGAAAAAGTCCGCCACTCTTGCTACCTGCGATGACCGGAACAATGCGGATCTCGGTTGTACCGCTCATGGTGAATTTGTCTTCGCCAACGTTCTCCCGATTGCGGAAAATGGCGAAACGCAGGCCACGGCGAGCCGATTCTCGAATGAAGTCTTCAAAGCCCTGAATGGTGTGCTTCAGCGCGCTGAACGCCTCGACCGTGGAGCCGGCCTCAAGCAAGCGAAAATGCTCGCGACCGAAAGCTTGCGCGAGGCTTCCAGATAGCAAAATCCTGGTAATAGGCTTCTGGGTGGCAGCACTCATGCTTTTCTCCGGACAATAAAAAACCGCCCGTAGGCGGTCTTTTAGAAATTCATTTAAATTGATGAGGGTCTTATATCGAGCCCTATGTTGGTGTCGCCTCCGATTCGGAAGCGCTTCACTTGTCCGTCCGACAAGGTGGTCGACTGCTCTTTGCGAAGCTCTCCCCAGCCGCATGCCCCGCCGCTACGTTCATCCTTTGCCAGCCCAACTAAATGCTCGCCTGTAGGCACATACAGACTTACCACTTCGCCTGTATCGATCCTGGCTGAGAATTTACCGTCTATGAGAATGCCTACATAACAAGCTCCGCCGATAAATCCTGTATCTCGGGTAACAATAATCGTCCCGTGCGGCGTAACCGGTTTCGATGCAAAAGCAAGGACCCTATCAGCCGGGACTTGCAACGCCTTGTCTGCCGGGACTTGCGATGTAGAGCAACCCGCCAGCGCGGTCAGTACAAGGGCCGTGACTATTTTGTTCATGCCGAGCCTCCATGTGTTTTGGCGACTCTAGCAGGGCCGTTGCGTTAGACGAATCCCTGTAAACGAAAAAGCCCAGCGCGGGGCTGGGCTTCTCGTTTATCAGATTAATCTGGCTAAACGGCCGCCCCACCTGATCAGTGCTATCCCCGTGAAGGAAACTGCCAATATCACTGCCGCGTCGAGCCCTTGGGTCGACATGAGTCTTGCTACCTCAACAATCGCGTCTGTACAAAGCATTCATAGAGCCTTCATGTGAGACTGGCGCTTGGGATTAGCCAATCTATACGCGTCCCACATTCAACTATCTTAGCTCGGAGAAAATAAGACTCCGCCGCCTGTACGAATCCCCAGTAACGCCCTGCTGACTTTCAGTAGTAGCGTCGGGTGCTGTACATCACAACCATGGAGCGGTCATGCCAATCAAAAGCCTCGTTAAAAATCTCCCGAAAGACCCCGACAATTTCAACTCCGTACTCGGCTGGGGCGTGATTCAAATGAGCCCATGGAAATTTGTCGATATCTACGCATCCAAGGATGCGGCCGAGGCCGAAGCATCAGGCCGTGGCCCGGGATACTCTGTGTCCTACGGTACGCACCGAATCGGAACAGATAACTTTGTAGGAGGACTCACACCTCCAAATTGATGTCTGTCGCAACAGCCTTGCGAAATCTGATCTTGCAGGCACCGGACGCAAGCTTTGCCGTCAGGCCGAGCTTGCCTTCGTACAATTGCCGGTAACCGGAACCGTAAGGCCCTACCTTTCCGGAAAACTTGAGCCGGTCGATCTCTACCGCGCCGTCCAAAATGGCGACTTCCGCTTCAGTCCCACTGACGATGCCACCGGATACAACGAACAAGTCTTTTATGAGCAGTTCGTACGTCTGAATTTCAGCCATAAACCTCTCCCACGGCATTGCCGCATCAGGCGATCAATTGCGCTTCTTTGTAGGTCAGGAAGTGCGTCGTGCGCTCCCGGAATGCTGCGCCGTATACCTCGCGACAGCTCAGGCGGCCGTAGAGGTGATGAAGCAGGATATCGCCGTCCAGCCAAATCGCGCCGTGGCACGGCGTCGGGCTCCCGATCGCCATAATGACCACGTCGCCATTGCGCGGCGTATTGGTCTCGACGAAGCCAGCCTTGGCGAAGTTCTCGACGTAGAGATTCCCGCCGTTGTGCCACCAGTCATCCTGGCGGTAGAAGTCCAACAGTTCGATGCCGCGCTCCTGTCGGTAGTAATCGCGGATCAACGTGTAGCAGTCGATCGCGCCGTGGACGAACACGCGACCTTCGAGCGGCATCTCTCCGGCAGCAGGCATTTCGTGCCAGGTCGCCAGACCGTCTTTCAGGCCGACAATCCACCAGGCCATGCGGCTGACTGCGTGACTGGCAGTGTCGTGAAGGCTGGGCTCCGGCCCGGCGTCCGGGTGTGAGTGGACGATAGCGATGATGTCGCCCATGTCCTCGGCGGCCACATAGTCTTCAGGGTGCAGGATGAAGTGATCCAGCTCTTCCGACTGGTTACGGCACGGGATGTATCGAGGCTTGCCGCAGGCATTGATGACGAGCCCGACGGCTTCGCGTGGATACTCGGCCAGTGCATGCGCCTCGGCGTCAGCCCGGCATTTATTGAGTAGCTCGGTCATGGTCAGAGTCTCGGAACGCGGGAAATACCCGGAAAGCCCCCGAAGGGAAGCTCGGCATTGGCGCCGAATCGCAGCTTGCAGCCCGTTGGATTGCGGGCGCACTGGTCTTTGGCGGGATCGCTGGTTGGGTTGTTGGCATAGTCCGCCACAGGGCCGCCGGCATACCCGCACTCGCCCGATCGGTAAGCCCATAGGCAAGTCCCGGCTACCACCTGGCGCCGTGGCAACTTCACGCCTTGCAGGTCCAGCGGAGAGCCAAGATCGAATTCAATCGCGGCGGGCGTCTCGTTGACCTTGCGCGTGATGAACCACGTCTCAACCGGATACTCTTCGGCTGGATTGGCTGTCGGGTTACCGCCGGCAAAGTTCACTGCGTCCAGGTACTTGACCAGCGTGCGGCGGCGCTTGAGCTTCGCCCACAGCAGGTCTTCATACTGCCGACACAGTGCCGAGATGGTTCCGCCGAAGTTACCGACCTGTAGCTTTGGCCGTGCTGGCGAGCCCTGGCTTGGCGTGGCGAACTCGGTGCCCTTGAGTGGCCAAGGCGTATAGATGACGCCTTGCCAGACCACTGAGCCTGCTATTTCGTTGGTACCAGAATGAAAGTGAAGCGTCTGATCTGGCAGCACCAGCTCAAACCCTTCCCAGATCGTCAGCCCACGGGCGAGAGAGAGCTGACCTTGAAGTTCACTCACTCGTAAACCTCCTCAAAGGTCGCGGACAGCCCGTCAACGCCCAGGGCGATGTTGGTACGCACCCACTCTCGACAAACAAAAACCCCGATCGATTGACCGGGGTGCGTGTAGTTGAAGGCTTCGATGGCGCCTCGGGCCGCGAGGAAGGCGTCGATCAGATCAATCTCAGCCTTGGCTCGCTTGAATGTCAGTGCATACTTGCGCGGCTGTCGGTTGATGCCGGTCCCCTGCCGCTGCTCGTACCCGTCACCGAACTTGATGACCTTGACCGTCGGGGTGATCGTCTTGGTGGCGTCGTAGGTCGGAACCCATGTGAATGTCGGCATGACGCCTCCTTAGGTGAGTTGTCCGCCGTTACGGCGCGCGGCTGCGATTTCCTGACGGCATACGACCTTGATGGCTTCGGCTAGGCGCGCAGGATCGGGCATGGCGTTATTGCCTTCAGTTGCGTCAACTTGGACGTTGATTTGAAGTACGTTAGATCCTGGCGCAGCCGCCTTGCCCGCCGCCTGAGAACCACTGGTCAGCGGTGTAACGCTGCCGCCTTTGGCGCCGGTCATCAGATATGACTTCCCTCCCTGGCTATACAGCTCTGGGCCCAGCTCGTTAACTTGATACAGCGAGTTAGGGTCCACCGAACCGCCAGTTGCTCTGTATCCAGAGAAATCGACGTTTGAATAGCCCGCCTGAGTAGAGCCGGCCGAAGTGGTGCCGCCACCGAAATACGAGCCAGCTGCACTGGCAGCCAGACCGAACAGACCACTCAACGCCGACGAACTTGCCTGCCGAGCCGCGATCCGTGCCATATCAGCCAGAATCGACTTGGCGAAGTCGGCAAAGGACAGCTTCCCGGTCATGGCGAACTGAACGATGGCGTCTTCCATGGAGCTGAACGCGTTGGTGAACAGGCTTTTCGTCTGCCCGGCCACATCTCGCGTCGACTCAAGGTAGTTCTCCCAGGCCGACGATGCGCCGGCGCTCCAGCTGCCTTGTGCGTCAGTCATGTCGTCATAGTTGGCGACCACTGTGTTGCGCAGTTCTTGCTGGCTCTGTGCAACGGCTTTCAGCTTGGCGTTGTACTCGTCCAGGCTCATGCCGCGCGAGCCGTCGCCGTACTGGTTGGCCAGATCGATGCGCTGGGCATTGGCCTTGTCGTCGATACCGTTGAACTGGCTCTGCAACCCTTTCTGCCGGTCTCCCATGCCAAGGCTGGCCGCTTCACGCCGCCCTTGCTGGCGAAGCGTGATGTTTTGTTGATTCAAGGCATCGGTGTAGGTCTGGATGGCCAGTGCCTGCTTCTTCAAGCGTCCCTGCTCATTGGTCGCAAGCACTTCAAGCTGGCTGTCGGCATCCTTCTGCGCCTTGACCATGTTGGTGCGGGCGTCGGCGATCTTCTGGTCGAGCTGAATACGCTGCTCGCCAGTCGCGCCGGTGCGATCCTTGACCGCTTCCAATGCTGCAATCTCGGCCTGATAGGCGCCGGTGACCTCTTCACGCTCCGCCCGGATCAGCGCGGTACGTTGGTCGAGGTAGTTTTGCTGCGTGATCAGGCCGGCCTTCTGCTGCGCCTCAAGCTCCTTTTCAGAGTTCGAATAGGTGGCGTGCAGATCCTTGATCGCATTCTGGGCGTCGTTGTAGCCGCTCAGGTTGAGCTGATTGGCCTTCCCGGCCGGATCCTTGTTCTTGTCCTTGATGTTCTGGATGTTCTTCGCGACGACATCGGCCTGGACCAGCGGGTTATTGGGGTCCGCTTTTCGCAGATCCTCGACATCCCGCTTGTATTCCTTGATCAGCTTGTTGCGCTTTTCCTCGTTGGTGAGGTTGGCGTCGTTGATGGCTTTCAGTTTTCCTGCGGCTTCGATCCCTTCCTTCTGGATCTGAACCCGTTCACCAATGAACTTAGTGCGCGACTTTTCAGCCTCGATCTGAAGCTCAAGATAATCGAGGTCCTTTTTATCCTGTTCAGTGCTGCGGGTATCCAGGCCAAGCGCAGCAGCACGACCGCCGCGCCCCTGATTCGATTGCAGGCGCTGACGGATCTCCGCGGCCTGCTTTTCCAGCGACTGCGTGCGACCAACGCTGAGCGTCGCATCCAGCGCGCCGGCGGCGGCCGACTTGATTCCTTTCCATGCGCTTTCGATCAATCCGAGGTTGGCAGTGATTTCGCCAGTGCGCGAGTTGATGGTTGAGGCGTAGGAATCGGTAAGAAGTTTGGCGGCACCGATAGTGTCGCCCTGCTCTTTCAGTGCGACGATCTGCGAATAGACCGATGCAGTCAGGAAGCCGTACTGATCATTGAGCTCCTTCGCCGCCGCGACCGGGTCCTTGGCGATCTTCGCGAACTCAGCAATCGTTTCGTCAATTGCTTTTCCGGTGGTTTTCTCCATCTGCAGCGCAGCGACGGCGATCTCGTCGAAACTGTCGCCAGCGATTTTGCTGTTACCGGCCAGCTTGGCCAAGACTTCAGCCGCTGCGCCGGTGGTGCCGATGGTCGAACTGACCTGAGCTGCCAAGCCTGCCAGCTGGTCAGCGCTGGTGCCAGCTGCATTGCCAGTGAGAATCAGTTCTGTGCTGTAGGCAGTAGCCTCTTGGGAGCCTTTGTAATACGCAATGCCTAGACCAGTTGCTGCCGCTGCTGCCAGCGTGTATGGATTGACGAGGCCAAGTAAATAACCACCAAGAGCCTTGGCTGCTGGTCCAACGCCACCGAACATATCCTTCAGCTGGCCACCCTGCTGCAAGAGCACGGTAAGCGGCGATTGTCCGCCCTGAAGGCTGGTGACGATATCGGTGAACTGCGCAGGCACACCGCGCAATGCATACTGCAGCTGCTTTGCGGAGAGCTCAGTTTGGCCCGACACTTTGTTGAAGGCTGTCAGACCAGCTGCTGCATCAGCACCCTGCTTGCTGATCAGCCCAAAAACAGGCGAGCCAGAACCAGACCACGCACCAAGACCCTTCATGCCGTTCGACAGATAGGTCAGCTTTTGCCCAGCGTCCAAGAACGCGGTACTAGATTCTTTCGTGGTGGCATTCAGCGATGCAAGCCACGCTTTTGCATCTTGTGTCGACTTCAGCGAGTCGACAAAGGTGCCATTCTTGATGGAGTTGCCAAGCGAGAACATGCCGGCTTCAAGTGCAGTTGTGCCGCCGTACAGTGCGCGGAAAGCTCTCGTTGCATCATCAGCGGTACTTGCTTGTTCCTTGATAGCAACAGCAGACTTTTTGGCCGACTTCTCGAGATCAGCAGAGCCTGTGGAGACAGAGTTCGTTGCCTTTTCTGCTCGAGCTCCGGCCTGCGCCAGTCCATCAAGCTCCGTTGAGGCTTTCGCGACTTCGCCGGTTTCAATCTTGATCCCAAGGCTGGCAATATCAGTCATGCCATTCTCCTGGCAATAAAAATCACTACGCCTCAGCCATGACAGCGAGCGCTTCGGCCTCCATTACTTGAAGGTCAGAAAAGAGTTCGGGGATTTGCCGCTTCTTGATGCCGATGTAGCTGGCCACGTCGCGGATGGACGTGTAGTCGAGCCCAGTTGCGCCGCTGGGGCCGGTGCGCCACTGCGTGCCTAGCGCATTGAATAGGCGGAAGGCTGTCCAATTATCTGGCCAGATTTCCGTATCGCCCTCATCAAGGTCAGCCAGTGTCAGCCCTAATTTCGCCAGGTCTTCGGCCGACGCGCGCCGCTCGTACATGGCACGCGCCGCGGCTATCAGTTTCCCCGACGAGCTACCGCGTAAGCAGACTGATAGGCGTCGATAACAGCCGCTGGAGCGCCGACGCAGGTAGTGACGAGTTCTACGATTGCCTCATCCGAGAACGCATCATCAAACGCCCAGCCGACTACGATGTCTTTCATCTGGTTGGCTTGGAGTTGGATCTCGGCAGCAGTGGCATCCTTCCATGTCGATCCTTCCTTCGCAGCGTCGCAAACAGCGGCTTCCCGCGCCTCGTTCCACTTGTCGAACATCTCGGATAGGTCGTTGCGGTCGCGGTATTTGAACTCGAACTCGACTTTAATCGGATCGAGGCCGACGCGAGGTATCTCGACTTCGGCCTTGAACGTGGCGCTCTGAGCGATCTTGAAGCTAGCCATTTATTTCCCCTTACGACGTATAACGGGTTGGTTCGGCTTGCTGGGCCAAAGAAACCGTCTTGGTCATCACGTTATTGCGCGCGATGGTCGGCTGCTTTGAGAACGAGGTGTAGACGCCGTAGTAAATCTTGTCGATGCCGGGCAGGTTCATGCGCGCGGCCTGAATAGTCCTGGCAGTATCGGCAGCAGTGACGACTGGCACATATGGCAGGGCCGGGTCATCCGCGACGGTGATGTTCATGCTGGCAGCCGACTTGTCGGTCGGAATCTGGAAGCCTTGCTGCGCCTCAAGAAAGGCGACATCGGTGTAGTTCTGCTCGCCACCGGACGAAGCGAAATCGGTGATTTGCGGGATCTGCACCCAAGTCAGAACTTTTTTCAAGCTGCCCACGCCTGAGCCGGCCGGATAGACCGTGGTGTCAGTTGTGTCAATCGACTCCAGGGTGATCGCGGTCGCAGTGGCGGCCTTCACGCGCACAACCTTGTTGTTCAGCGCGGTCCAGGCAGAAGCAGCGAGCACGATATCGCCAGCCACAAGTGTGGCGCCGGACACAGTGCAGATGGCCTCGGATGCATTGGAGGTAGCAGTTACGGCAAGCGGGGCAGCGTAGGTGGCGGCGTGTTCGAACGTCGCACCGTTAGGCAATTTTACGGCCATGGGTATTCCTCTATGCAGAAATGACAAAACCCGCTCAATGGCGGGTTTTGGGTTTGCCCAATGGGCGGATTAGTTGGTGGTGAGTTTGACTTCTAACGCGGCGTTGTTTCGGGTCGCGTAGACCGCTGCATGGCTAGTTGATAGCATCGATCGCTTTACTCAAATCCATGAAGGGAATCGAAAAATGAAGCGAGACTTAGTTCGTGTCGCCATCAAGTTGGCAATTATTTCATCCGTGATTTCACTGCTTGCGGCCTACGGACAAACCGACCCAAATAGCGCAGAAAATTGGCTGTTTAAGTCCAAGCTTTTGGCATTACTTTGGTTTGACGCTTTGCCTGCAGCAGCAGTCCTTGTGCTGCTTCTCGCCACTCCATGGTATTTAGTGAAGTTTTTCAGGAGTCGACGCGCGAAGGTGTAGTTTTTCTCAGTTGGTATCTGCTCTGTACGTGAAGGACAGCGGCAGCGTGGTGGTCGTGTCGCCCTGCTGTGGCGAGGCAGTTGCCATCGGCGAGCGGACGTAGACGGTGAAGGTCGTTTTGGTCAGGCCCTGGTTGTTCGGGAACAGCGCGGCGATCTCGTCGGCGACTGACTCAGCGGCGCCCCGGCCAATCCCTGCCTTCGTCACGACACTGACTTGGAACACTCCGCGGTAGGCCGTGTGTTTGCCTTCAAGGTCTTCACTGGTCGTGTTGGCTGGCAACAGGAAGGCGCGCAGATACGTCGCCCCGTCCGCTGGCGGCGTGAAGGCGACGTCTTCGTAGGCAATCTGCAATGGGAGGGCCCTGGCCGTGGCCCACGTCTTCAGGCGGCCTTCAAAGAGGCTGCGAATGATTCGCTCACTCATGATGGAAGCTCCGAGACGGCTTTATCGACGAAGGTCTGGAACTCGACCACGGATACCCGGACCATTCCCGCCGGCGCTTGGCTTGACCAGCTTTCGTATTCCAACCGGTGGCCATATGGGAGATTATTCATCATCCAGATCGAACCGATTTCACTGGTGAAGCCTTGGATGATCGCTGCGCCTTCACCCTTGGATTCCCTGCCAGATGGGTCGATGCGCTCCAGCTTGCCGGTGAGCGCAGTATCGAAAGACACCTGCCAGTTGCCGCGAAAGCGCCCGCCGACATAATCGCCGCCGGCGACCAAGTCCATACCATCCTTGATCAATCGACCGGGCTTCATGCGCCCGTTCTTGCTGAGGTTGGCCGGATCGTTGCGCAGTTCGGCATTGAGCCGGGCCACCTCGTTGTTGTACTGAGTGGCGGTAGCGTTGGCCGCCCACAACTCAGGGTTGCCGACCGGGGATCGATCAACGACGGCAGCCAGCAGATCGATGGCAACCTTCTTGATCACCGTCTCGGCATTGGCTTCAGCCTTCTCGACGAACGCCTTTAGGTCCAGGGAGAAGCTCATTTGCGCGCCTGCACACTGAAGCCGACGGCGAGGCCGGCGTAATCCCAAGGCTCGACGTTCTGGACGGTATAGGTGTCGCCGTCGAACAGGATCTTGTCCTGGCTGATTGGCTGCGGCGTGTCCGTACCATCCAGCAACAGTGGGGAAATCAGGATCTTCACGTCGCCCTGTTTGATGCGTGATCCGTCGATATCCTGCTGCCGGTAGTTCTCGCGAAAGCCTGAGCCGTCGTACTGAGTGGTCGTAACCGGCGTTGTACCCGTTTCCGGGTCATATTCACCGGTCGTGATGCGGACCAGTGACAACTCAAGGCCTTTGCCACCACGGGAGCGCGGCGCCAACATCCGGGCGGCGCTCGCCTTGGCGCGATCATAAATATCTGGCATAAGGCCTACCCATTAATAACTAATTCGAGGTATGGAACGTGGATAAGCGCGCAGCGAAGGTGAAGGAAATAATCACCAAGCGAATACAACTTCAAATGATTCAATACTTGACATCGACCATCCCGTATAACGAAATCACCGCCCTGCAAAATGCCGTTGCTTGCGCATGTGAAGGCATAAGATCTCCATCATTTGTCGATCACTTCAATGATACGTATCTACCTGACGGCAAAAAAGTTGGTAAAGACGGGTTTGATGCGGTCGAGAGCTTAGAGGACGCGCTGATCAACCATAATGACCCTGCGGCATCATGCCTAGAAGATGAATTGGGCCTTTAACCCCTCACCAAACTGACCTGGCTGGACGACTGCAAAAGCCCAGAGAACTGCGCAAAGGACTGCCGAACAGCGGCAGCCTTGCTGATGATGGGGCTTGCAGTCGAGTACTCGGTTTCGAGCGGCCCGACCTTCTCCCGGCTGATTGAGCCAAGGCGTTGTTCAGGCGGAGATAGGTCGTCGGCGTGAATCTCGGTGGCCAGCGCCATCTGGCCGGCCTTGATCTGCGCGGGGATCGCATTGGAAGGCAGCAGCCACTTGTTCAGGCAGACCTCGAAACGAGGCCATGCCAGCGTCTGGGCCGGACTCACCGTGCGTCCTTTCCATGGCTTCGCGTTCATCTCAAGTACGGCCCGGCGCAACAGTGCTTCCTGAGACGGAGTATCAGCCGGGATCACCCGGCCGAAGTTTGCGGCGTAGGTGACCAGTTCGGCAGCCGTAGCAAAACTCTCGGCACCTGTAACGATCGAGCCTGTTTCGATGACGAGAGCCATGACTTACGCCTCTTTCCAGCCGAGCAAGCGGTGCGCGGCCAGGCAGGTCGGGTGCACCTTGAGGGTTTCGCCGTCCTTTGCCACTTCAATCAGGTGGGAGTTGTCCACCTCTTCTTCGGGCGGCTTCTTGGCGGTCTCAGCCTTGGCAAGCGCCTCAGCATCGATCGCTTCTTGTGCCTTTGCCATGTGTGCTGCCTGCTCTTCAGCAGACAGCAGCGCGAATTCTTCTGCCTTCAGCCCGCTCAGCTCAACAGCTTTTTCCAGCATGGCCTTTGCGGCTTTTTGCTCTTTGGTCAGTCCAGCCATATCTGTTCTCCACAAACAACGCAGGGGCCGAAGCCCCTGGTTGTGGTTGTTGGTTGATTAGCCGATGAGCACGCTGATGTGTTCCGACTTGATGGCCCGGAAGCCCCATGCCAGACGGACGTGGTACACGGTTTGGAGGAACTGACGGTAAACAGCAATCTCGAACGACAGGCCGGTGCGAGGATCGGTGATCGTCATCATGTCGTCGGCCGAGTCACCGCCTTTCGGCATGGCTGGGGCACGGGTCGCCAGAACGATAGCCGAGCGGGCGAATGCCACGTTCGGGGTGTAGCTGTTGCCGACGGTCAAGGCATTGGCAGTCGGGATGACAATACGAGCACCAGGCTTGCCAAGGCTGATGGTGCCCGGGGCTGCCACGCCGGTGTTGACGATGTACTTGTTGGCCGAATCGGCCGCGAAGGTCGCCACATCACCAGCGAGTACGGTGCCGGTGCCGGTAACCAGCGCGATGTCGCTCACGCCGACAGCAGTCGAGCCGCTGGTGACATAGGAAGCGCCGGCGCCCTTGGTGTGCACGCCGATCGCGTGGGAGTGACGGATCGCCATGCCCATGAGGCGATCGGTCATGCCGTTGCGCAGCATGTCGGCGGAGCCAGCTTCGTTGACCTTGAACAGACCGGACTGCTTGCCGCGCAGGTTACCGACGGCAGCGTGGCCCAGAACCATTTGCAGGTCGTTGGTTGGCGCGCCGTTTTCTTCGAGGATGCGCAGCGTACTGGCGAAGTCGGTCATGTCGGCAGCGGTGCCGAACGGAGTGGCGCCGGCAGTACCGTAGGCACGGCTGGCGTTCTTGTAGGCTTCCAGCCACAGGTCCTGCTCGATCTCGTTCACCAGAGTACGCATCGCCTGGTAGAAGCGATCGGCTTGGATGGTGGAGAAGGTGCCTGCGTTGTCCAGACCTTTGGTTTCTTCGCCGTTCCAGCGCACAGGGACGTGCTTGCTCTTGGTGATCGATACCGCGACGTTGTCGACGGTGGTGTCGCCACTATCCGGGGCATTGACGCCCGGGGTGTTGTTGGCGGACGCAGTGGCGCCGGTGACAGGTACAATGACCTGCTCGTTCAGTGCGGCACGTTCGACCTTGGAACTGCGAGACACAGCCGGAATGAAACCGGTCAGCTCGCGGGACACGACATCCAGAGCCTCGTACAGGTCCGGGATGAGGTTAGTAAGAGTGTTGGCCATTGCGGGCTCCTTGAAATGAAAAAACCCGCAAATGCGGGCCAGAGATCACTTGGTGTGGGGGTTTAGTCCGTGATAGTGGCTTCCCTGGCTGCCGTAGCTTGTTCGGCAGGAGCGAGGGCAGTGAACTGCGCACGGGTAAGAGTTTTCTTGCCGCCGCCACCGCCACCGCCGTTTGGAGCGCCACCGCCGTTACCGCCGGAGCTCTTCAGGATTTGGTCGCGATACGGGTACTGCTCAACAAGGGCTTCCATTGCTTCATCGAAGTCAGCCACTTCACCTGGACGGACACGGCTGTAAATCTTGTTGCCGTGGGCGTCATAGGCGACGGTTTTGCCATCCTCGATCTTGAACGCCTGACCGAAGCGCGCTTGCACAAGGTCTGCTGGGATTGCCAGCTTTTCAGCGATCAGCTTCGAGCGGCTGAATGCGCCACCGATCTTTTCGTCGTAGAGCTGTTTCTCGAACGTATTTGCGCGGCCTTCTTGTTCGGCGAACTTGGTTTCCCAAGCCTTGCCAATTTCAGACTTGACCTTCTCGATCTCGCCGGCATCCACCAGTTTTTTCTGATCGAGGTTTGCAACAATTTCGAGGGCCTTCTTGGCGGCAGCACCGTCCTCGATCCCGTCGAATGCCTTCAGCAGCTTCTCGGCCGCCTCTTTGCCTTCGCGATGGTTCTTGGCTTCGGTGTTCAGTCGGGTGATCGTGGCGACAGTGCCTGGAGCATCAAATGCCACCTCTTTTCCGTCGTCATGCACATACACCGGCTTGCCGTCCTGCAATACAGCGTGGCCTTGCTCGTCGAGTTTCAGTTTCATGCACGTCTCCAGGCATCCGCCCGTTGTTGAGCCATCCGGCCCGGTGCGGCGCTATCCATCCGGAATTGCGCCCAATAAAAAGCCCCGACGGATGCCAGGGCTATGTGTATATCGGTATCTCAGTTAATGCCGCTTAGGCAATGTGTGGCTTCACCACTCTGCAACGGTTTTGTCCAAACCGACCCAGAACATTGTGATGCCTTCACGATCAAGCAGTGGCTTCAAGAAGCGACAGCGCTCGCGATAGGTCGGAGTGTCGGGCAACGCAATGCCGACGCGGTTTCCGCTCGCGGATCCCGCTTCCGTTGTCGCGGTCAGAAGCGCTGATGCAACATTTCCCCACGAACGAGCATGCTGACTGCCAGTAGCTGCCTCCCCTTTGCACTCAACTACCAACCGCTGCCTAGTGGATGGGTCCAACCCTTCAACATCGTGCCCCGTACGGGTCCCGAGCCTGGACACCACGTCTGAATATCCCTTGCCGAGAAGATGCTGATGGATAGCGGTCTTCACGTCGTCTTCCAAAAGCGGCATTACTACTCTCCATTGATATTCTTACAGCAGCACAACGCGCTCACCCTTGAGCAGGCACCCGACGCAAAGCAGCGCCTTCGTTCCGCCAGTTGGCTTGCCGTTCTTCATCAGGACGCCGATCTTGGTCTCGATCACTTCCCTTCCGCCGCAGCGATGGCACTGAACCATCGTCGCGGGCTTCGGCGTTGCACGCACACGCTTGCGCACCTGCTCGGCCGGGGTGTCCGGTGGGCCGGTGCCGTCGATTACGTGGAAGCGGGGTTTGTCGGTCATTCTTTGGCGAAACTCTTGATCGCCGCTTCGGGATCAGTCTTGGCGAGGACAAACACAACATGACCAGGGTAGTCGGGGTGGGTCAAGCTGGCCCGAGGATAAAGCGAATACGTTCCATCGGTGTTCGGCCAATACACCACTTGCTGCGACTCTTCGACCTCAGCATGTCGGCCATGAGCAGGTCCATCTAAAAACAACGCATTCGGCATAGTTTGCTCCCTATCAGCTATGCCGCCATCTTAGCAAATGCAGCCGCATCACGCGCACGCATCTGCTCCAACGTCATCCACTCACCTGTCGGCGTGTAGAAGTCCTTGAGGTCGAGCTTGCCATCCTTCAGCAACTGAGCACGCGCAGGGCCGAGCACCTCATTCTTGCGGGCGTCCGACTGGCGGTTGAGCCATTCGCTGTAGGTGGTGTTCGCCGGGACCTGGCCGTCCATGCTGGCGCGCTGGGATGGGGTCATCTCATCGATGTTCATGCCCAACTCTTTCCAGCTCTTGGTCACCGGTGCCGACGTCGACCGGCAGCACCAGTGGATCTTGCCCGGGCCTTGCAGCCAAGGCACCTTGTGGCCGATGGGCTTGTGCGTGTTGACGGTGTACTTGAGCTGGTCACGGATACGGCACATTGGCGAGGTCTTGTTATCCAAAGTGGACACCCAGCGCTCGGCCTTGATGACGTCCTCGTTGGCCTTGTTGAATTCGTCCCGGGCAGTCGCTGCGGTATGGCTCACCGCCGTCCTGACAACCGCAGCCAGGTCTTTGCGAGGTCGCTCAAGGAAGCCGTCCGCATATCCAGCAGCCCTGGTCCCACGAATGCTGCGAATGATCTGATCAGTCGTCTTGCCCTCGAGGTAACCGGTGCGGATGGCGTTGCGGACCTTCACCATGCGGTCGGCGGCAATCTCCGTGCCCCAGTCGCGCAACAGGCGACCCTGGAACGGGCGAGAGAGCGCGGCAGCGTATGCCTGTTCGGCGCTGACACCGGCAATCGGGAAATGGACCTGCACAGGCTCGGGGAGCGCCCTCTTGAACAGCTCCTGCTGCCAGCTGGTCTCGTACCCTGCCAATTCCTTCAGGTCGTCCTGTAGCTCTTTGGCGACAGAGGCATAGGCCTGCATGTTGATCAGCCTCACCTCGGCAAGCAGTGCCTCCAGGCGTTCAACCGTGAATGATTCAGCCGGAAGCCGATCCAATGCAGCGGACAGTGCCGCCGAAAGATCGGCATCCGACCGGTTCAGCAGCGCGATGATCCGTCTGACCACGCCAACCTTGTACTTTTCGAGGTCGACCGCGTGCGCGATCTGCTCGTCCTCGAGGACCTGGTTGACGGTAGGCATTTAGAGAGTTCCGAGTGCGGGACCTTCTGCTGGCCCCTGTGTGGCGATTCGCGCCTGCTCTTCCGTCCAGTCGATATCCTGGGATACCACGTTACGGCGCTGGAGCTCTGAGAACAGCGTCTCGTCCGAGATCTTGCCTTGAGTGGCGAGGTTCAGCAGCAGCGGCAGAGTCGTTTCAGGGATGAAGTCCGAATCGAAGTTGCCATTGACCTGGACGTGTCCGCCTTCACCTTCAGCGGTGAATTCGGCGTAATCCTGAAGCACCTGATCAAGTACATCTTCGAGCTGACCGGCCATGGTTTCCAGTGGACTCAGTTCCTGCGCGGCTTCGTCCTCGGCCTGAGTCGCAGTCTTCACCGCCTGCTTCTCTTTCTGAAGCAGCTTGGCGCCGGCGATCCGCATCTGGTCTTCAAGGTCGGTCAGTGAAGACTGGCCCGCCTCGATGGACTTTCCAGTGTGCTCCACCCATTTCATGTCGCCGTCTTTCGGTAGCTTGGTGGCCGAAGCCGTGCCGACCTTAAGCTCCCATGTGATGTCTTCGACGCCAATGATCGCCAGCATCGGCACCCGAGCGACGTGCAGGATGTTGTCCTGATCACTCTGTGACTGCCAGTGCTTCACGTTGAGGTGGGCCAGTTCAAGCAGTGGCGGCTTGGCCGTCATGTAACCGGTGCGGCCTGTGTAAAGGGTCGACAACGGAATGTGCTTGAGGGAGTTCACACCCTTATCGTGTAGCGCCCACTCCAACTTCTTATCTGTCGTTTCCTTCTTCCGGTAGACCGACCATTTGCCCGGCTCGAGCACGCGGATCTGATCGATCGACTTGGTATCGAATGCGCCTTCATCCTCTTCGACCGATTCCATGTAGCGGAACTGGGTCAGGGTGTGCTTGCCGTCGGTGGAACTGGACCGCCAACCAAGGACCTGCTGAGGGCGGATCATGACCACGTAAGGGCGAACCCCGGCAGCCTGCTCGTCAGCCTTGGTAACGATGGTCTGATTCCCCTCGGCATCCGTCGTCTTCGGGTATTCAACCAGCACATGGCACAGACCGTGCGACAGCGCCACAGTGAAGAATGTCTGCGACCAGATCTGCAGGTTGTTGCCCTGGCGGTCGAAGTTCTCCGTGTACGCCTCGATCGGTTTCGGGATGTCCTCGCCCAGCACGATTGGCTCGGCGAACACGCGACCAGTCATGTTCTTGACTGTCTCGCTGTAGACAGGCAGCAACGTGGAGAGCTTCAGGCGGTTATCGTAATCCTCCTGTTCTTCCTTCGGCCACTTCGGCAGCTTTTGTGTGCCTGCCGCTCGCATCGCCTTGGTGCCGCCCATCAACGGATCAACGACGGCCCAGTCCTCGCGCATGGCGTTGACTGCCGGCAGCGGTTTGCTTGGATCGTCGACCATGGTTAGATTCTCAGAGGTGCGGTGGATGCGGTGCGTTTGACGATCGGGAATCGCTTGATGATGAAGTAGCCCAGGGCGTCGTTCGGGTCTTCCGTGCCGTCTTTTTTCGGTTCGCCTGCATTAGGTTCGCCGACTTCGGCGTACGTCTGCTGCTCAAGAACGCTAGTAGCGACCGGGCAGAGTTCAGTGTTGATCTTGTATCGGCGCTCACCGTCGCCATTCAGGAACATGGCGTTGACGGACAGCACTCGGTCACGCACGGCCGGGTTGGCTGGGTTGACGACCAAGGCGAAGCCGGCAGTCCGGAGCAGACTGTGGTCTGTCTCGCTACCGTTGACGCTCTTGCGATTCTTGCCACTGGCGTCCGGGTAGATCGAGATGTGATGGTCTGGGTACTTCTCTTTCAGGGCCATGATCATCGCGGGCGTGTCGAACACATGGGTGATCTCGCCAAGGAGTAACGGAAACCCGTCACGGATGACGTGAACCATCGCCGCCATACGACTGATGTTGAAGTCCATACCGACATGGAGTGCTTCGCCGGGCTTGATGGTCTCGCTGGTGTGGTTGAGCACCCTGTCGAAGCTCGGGTACACACTGCCTGACACCAGGTTGACGAACTTGCCGTCGATGTACGCATCAACCAGATTCGCCGGATACGACTCCCGGAGCGAACCGATGTAGTCCTTCGGCAAGTTCTTGGCGTTCTCCCGCGTCGAGGCGTGCACGATGCCGTACAGCGGGCGCTGGCTTGGATTAGCGGCCAACTCACGCACGAACTTGCGATAGACCCAGTTGAAGCCCTCAGGCGTCGTCGTGACGTCAATCGTGTTCTGGTCGCGGCCAGGCCATACGGTCGACATCCGCGCAATGATCTTCTTCCACGCGCTGTCAGCCTTCTTGATCGGCATGCAGTCGATCTCATCGACCAAGGCGTGCGCAATGTTGAAGCCGACGATGCGGTGCGGGTGCTCCATGCTCTTGCACACGATGGTGCTCAAGCAGCGGCCAAGGTTGTCACGCAGATATACGCGTTTCTTGCTCGGCAAGATGTCGGCGAATAAGCCGAATGCCGCGGCTACCTCTGGCATCGTCTCGTAGAAGATGTCAGCGATCTGTGGATAGGTCGGCGCGAAGTAACCCTGCGGTATGCCTGGGAACTCAAGCGCGTTGACGCACATCCGCACGCAACCCACGAATGTCTTGCCGCTGCGATAGCCACCAACAAACGCCATGAACTTCTTGTGGCTTTTGATGAACTCAAACTGTGGCTTGTTCAGCATCAGGATCGCTTGCATCTTCAACCCCGATGATTACTTGCTTCGGCTCGGGCAGACCTTTGTTCGGGTCTTCCAGTTCGCGGCGGAGCTTCTCGTTGGTGAGCCGCTTGTTCTCGATCTCAATGCGTTTCAGCTCACCCTCAAGATCAACGTGTTCTCTATCGCTGAACAACTTGAGGTGCTTGCCGAGCAGCTCGAAACCCTTGAGGACGTTCTTGGCGTCAAACTCAAAGGCCGGAGCCATGTCACCTTCTGGCGTATCGACGAACACCTGGTCGCCAGATCGATCCAGCACCGGGGCAACCTGACGGCAGCGCTCAATGACTTCGACGATGCCCTTGATCACATAGTCTTGGCTAATCAGCGTGCGCTCTTCTCTCTCCTTCATTCGTCCAGAGAGGAATTCACGAACCTTGACATTTGTTAACAGGCGACTCGCTTGTTGGTCTGCCGTCTTCTTGCTGTAACCCGCACGGACAGCCGCTTGCGTGGCATTCAGATCTTTCAGGTACTCATCGACGAAGCGCTGCTGTTTTGCTGTCAGCGCCATAGGGATTCCTTGAGACTTTGCTGCCTCGTTTCGAGCGAAATTTAAAAGTGTGACGACGTGATTTACGAGCCAATGATGGCAACTGGCTCACAATAAGTTGATGCGTAGGCTCACATCCTGCTTCAATTACGAGCTTTTTTTCCAAGGAAGACCCGAAATGAAAAGACTCATAGCCCTACTTGCATCTGCCTGCGTCCTCACTGGCTGTTCAGATGACTCCGCCAAGAACGAACTAAAACAAATTCTTGAGTGTTCTATGGCTGCCAAGCTAGTCGGGCAGACGGCGAAAATCGACATAATTTCTAATCATGCAAATTTGGTGGCAGCCAAAAGCGGTTACGAGCCAACGCTAGCTGAAGGTAAGCAGATGCATGATGAGATAAAGGCAAAGTGGAACCTCAAATCATTGTCGCGGCATGACCAAGACCAGCTATTGGTTGGAGTCTACAACTCAAAATTATGTCGCTCCCTTCACCAGGGCGACCCAATCTCCGTGGAGGATGTTCCGCCTGATGCCTAAGCGCGTATCTTTAAAACCTGACTAAAATAACCCGGCCCGGTAGGCGCGTTCGATCGCCTCCCAGTCGGGTTGCTTTGTTGTCATGTTGAGACCAGCGGGTTGATTAAATTATGAATTCAGGCCCGTTTTGAACTGGCCCTAAGAAGGTCGACTACAGCGTTTGCAGGTCATGCTCTGATGCATGAACTGTTACACGGATAATCGGCTCGTCCGGTATGAGGTTTAGGGAGTGAGCGGCATTGGCGAACCGGACGAGCTCATCATGCTGGAATGGAACAGGCTCATTACGCGCATCTTGATTGATTACGTTACTGGTCCTGGCATTCTCATTATCAGCAGGATTTTTCACGAGGTGGATCTGATCACCACTCGGAGTGATGATCATGTGTGTTCGCTCCGGAGGCTGGAACGGTTTGGCTTGCTGCAATGTGTAGCCTGGAACTTTTGCGATAGTGCTGAGCACATCGCCTCCACCCCAGATAGTAGCGCTGCGAAAATATCCTGACATGTGGCAAATCCTTGCGATAGCTGGCCTCCTGCCATTAATAGGGGCAGCAATCGTGGATTTCAATGCTGATGTGTTCGATGTCTTGCTCAGCGGGGACCTACTTGCCCCGGCGCTCGACACCACCTGGAGCCTTATCACAGTGCAGGCAGTGCTCGCAGTTCAGCGTCCGACAGAGCCAGGCTTTCACCGGCTGCCAGTACGTGACCATGAAGATGTGGCGGACACCGGCCAGCGCCAGAGAAACATGCAGCGTCAACCCAGCAGTGGTCGGGCCGAAGAGGATGTTTTGGCTCCGAACCATCACCACAAAACCGCTGATGGCGATCGTCGAGTAGATCAGCTTCCCAAGAATGCCGTCCTTGACCTTGCCACTAAGTACGCACCATGTCGCCCACAATGAAATCAGGCCGACTGCGATGGAGTTGATCAATTCGTAATTCATGGTGGGTTGCCTCCCCCGAACCTTTGGCGAATGAACGCCCAGAGGTCAGCGGCTTTGATGGCTCGGGTGATTGCAGCGATCAGCGACCCGCCGAACGTTCCAAGCAGGAAGCCGATACCGGCGACACTCCGGGGCTCGACAACGCCGAGATAGGTGCTGACCAATCCCGTTAGGTAGTGGGCGCACGCGGCACCGGAGAAAATGAAGATCACCCAGGCCTTTCGGTCTACTAGGTCGTCCCGGTGCCACCAGCTCGCGGCGATTGCCCCGAGCAGTCCAGCTGTAAACCATGTATCCAACCTGTCGAGCAGGCGGTAGAAAAGCTCCATGTGCTCGACTCCATACTGGGCATGAAAAAAGCCCCGCAATGTGCGAGGGTCAACGAATAGAACGCTATTAATCGAGACTCGTATAAAGGCTGCAGTTCTGTTGCCGATAACATTGAGCCTTCAACATTTACACGACCACGCCATCTGACCGCGATCGGCGAGCATTGACATGGAGAGTAACTTGCTTGACACCATACACATCATTGATGAGTACCTTGCCAAACCTAAACCGGTCAGCATTGAATCATCGACCCAGAACTTCACCATGCCTGGTCGGGATAACTTAAATGCTCCACCAGGGTTGTCCGCTAACTTGATCACGCCGGTAGCGCTCTCTCTGCTTCCTGCTTCACTTGTTTTAGCTTCAGTCACCGCCATACCTTCTCTGGTTAGCCTTGTGTATGGTGACAAGGATGAGGACAAAGCTGCTCGCATGGAGAAGGAACGCCTGCTCGCTGCTTTTGTTGAGCGCGCTACCTTTTCTCAAACGCAGGCGAAGAGCTTCGGATATCGCTTTCAGCCCGGACATCCCATGAGTGGAAAGTCATACAGAAGACATCCTCTTGCAGACTTCTCTGGGTCAGAAACCGAGCATCTTTACATACCAAGTGAGAGCTACGACGCTCACGTGTTGGAGGAAAGAGAATCTGAGCTCATAAGGCTCTTGATATCCCTTGGTGCGACTCGAATCAGCATCACCAAAATTACCTCCAGCAGCAAGAGCAGCCTTCTCAAAGCTGGCGGCTCAATAGATGCTGGTCCTATCGCCGCTGCAGATGCGGGCTACGGAAGCAATTCACAACATAGAAGCGATACTTCGGATACCAGAGTATTCAATCTAAATGGTTGCAGCTGGAGTGCTTCAGAAAAACTTGATCGCCACGGATTCTTCTGGCTTGCGTTCGAGCCTTCGTGGAAAGCAGTTCTATTCGCGAGGGAGCATGGTGGTTGCACCGAGGCCTCCCTAGAACTCAAGGAAAACACTTCATTCTCCGAGGACAGAAGCGTCGAACTTTCCATCAAGGCGAAACAGGTCGGCGGAGGAGCATCAGCAAGTCTAGGGGCAAACACCAACGAGGAACGAGTGCATGTGATAAACGTTCAATTCGGTCCTTCCGAACATAAAAGCTAGTTTTTGCGCGGTCTTTCCCGCTGTCCGCCAAAGACCTTCACTGCGTCGACACCCCATGCATCGATCTCGCTGATCCAGCCTCGCGCCACCCTGAAGCATGTACGGTCAGGGTGCGCGGGCGGCCGGTGTTTTCTCGTAGCACTGCACTTGCCGGCTTATCAGTGTCCAGGCTTTCCTGGCGAAAAAGCCCTGAATTAAAGGACTCTCACAGAATGAATCTCATCAACTTGCATACCAAAGATCTGCTAAAGCTCCAGTCTGAGGTGATGAGGGAGCTTAGGAGCCGAGGGATCCTAAGAACGATGAACAATCCTGTTGGCGACTACGCCGAGTGGTTGGTTGCTTCGGCTCTAGGCTTGAAGCTCGCCAAAAACTCAGCCGCAGGTCATGACGCGGAGTCTGAAACAGGCAAAAAAATCCAAATCAAGGCGCGCCGGGTAAACCCCGCCAACAAATCCAGACAGCTAGGCGTTATACGAAATTTGGAAAAAGGCGATTTCGACGAACTGATCGCAGTAATTTTCAGTGAGTCGTACGAGGTAGTTGAAGCAGTATCAATCCCGCACTCAGTGATCTCCGAGTACAGCACGCACAGATCGCACGTGAATGGCCACGTGTTGCATCTCCGGGGAGCCTTGCTCTCCGACAGTCGTGTTCGGGACATTCGTGCAGAGCTGAGCCGAGAAATTTCCCTGCAACCTCAGAATGCTGGGGAGATATCGAAGTAGTAGTCGCTCCCTTCTTCGAAATGTTCGGCGCGATCGGCAACCACGTTTACGACGAACTCGCCGTGCGGGGTGTACTTGCCGTAGATCGCGTCCTCTTCGGCGGGGTTCGCCGACCACACGGCACCAAAGTGCAGGCGGGTCAGTGATTCCGACGAGCCTTGAACGGGCCCTTTGGAGCGAAGAGTCATTTTGCAGCGGGTGATGTGAGACATCGGTCGATCCTCTGGCGTTGATTTAGCAGGAGGGTCTTTCCGGTCTTTCGCCTGCGGATTTAATCAGCTCCAGCAGCACTCCCAGCTCGGGGCAATGGGCGTGGTGGAGCCGAAAACTAAAAAGCCCCGCACGATGGCGGGGCTCTATTTGTGGTGTTTAAGCTAGCGCTTTTTTTTGCTTGCTCCCAACTCGCGATAACTTCATCTCGAAGCCGTTCAGATTCGGGTGTGCTCGGCGGTGGATTCTCCAGGGAATCCATAATCAACTGGCTGACCTGAGATTGAGGGCGATTCTTCAGCCCAAATGGATCGTCAGATTGATTTGAGTAGCTTGGCAGCACAGAAGAAACAACAGTAGAGACGTTTTCAGCGGCGCCCTTATCATTGAGAACCTTGTAAACCGCATACGCACCCACAGCCACGGCTCCAATTCCAACAATTTTCTCGACAGTGTCGTTGTCGATTTTAAGGGAGCCGACTTCAATTATGTCCTTAGCAACAATTCCCGCTGCGTCCCAAATGCTCATACCAGTCTCCTTGAATTGGTGAATGGCAGAACGATATCAGCGAACGATGTAAAGTTTCTAGGGAAATGAAAAACCCGGCTCATTGGCCGGGCTTTTTGTGTCAATCCCTAACGCGCAAGATCGACATGGTGGACAAATCCTCTCTCACTTTCTCACTCATTGCAATGGCTATTTGCTACGCCGCGCAACTTTCGATCAGCCCCTCTACATCGAGCAGTTCCTGGGCCGCTGTGAGCGCCTCATTCACCTGGTCATCCAGTGCCTTACGGATGTTCGAGCGCCACCGGTAACGGGTCGATTCCGGCTTGCCGTCATTGTCCCAATTTGTGATGTCGTACCACGCCGCAGGAAGGACTGTTGCGGAACGCTTGCCCTCGGCGCCGGCAACCTGCGGTATTGCCCAGGTCAGCACCGCGCATTCCCGGAAGCGCTGCGGCGCTGGCGACTGCGCCGTCTTGATCAATTCAAGGATCGCCCCATGCTTGCGCTCGTCGTGGGTGGAGTACTTCGCCACCAGCGCCCGCCAGTGCGCCGCAGACAACGACTTGTGCAGGCGGCCAAAGACCCAGCAGTCGGTGAGGAACGCTGCCTCCTTGCCGACGATCTCCCCCTTCTGTTTGGCACACTGCACCTTTGGCTCAAAGTCACAGCCCCCGGCAGAGTTGATGGTTTCGGCGGCGAGCGCCCGAACAACTGCGGATACCACGTTGCGATAGGTCATGCTGCTCTCCCCTTCAGCTCTCTTGTCTTTGCCCGGTACTCGGCCTTGATGGCCTTGATCTCTTCAATGGTGTAGCGCTTGGGGTCGTGTGGCCCCTCAAGCCATTCCACTTTGTCGGCGCCGATGCGCTTCACTAGCTCGATGCGGTAATTCACGACGTTACCGGACTGGTGGTTGTTGCACGGAGCGCATTGGCGCCAGACATTCAGCGGTTCGAAGCGAAGCTCTGGGTTGCCGCCGACGGTGCGGTAGTGCCCCGCGTGCCATTGCCCGTTGTGGTGCCGGCCGCAACTCACGCACGGCAGCCCGGCGTCACGGTGACGGATCCATGTGTTGAAGGCGGTCTGTGCCTCACTCATATGCTTGGCGCGTGATTTGACCTTCTCCTTGGCAGCGCGCAATTCCTTGCGACCGATCTCAGCCAACGACTTGCGAGCCTTCTCGCTGTTGTTCGGAGCATACAGAATCGCGCAGGTCGGACTGCAAACTGCCTGCCCCAGGCGCGAAGGGACGAATGAGGCCCCGCAGGATGCGACGCGGCACTTTTTCGGTCGGGGCTGTTTTGCTGGAAGACTCATGCGGCCACCTCGCTCAGTAGATCGGCGAAGACCACGCCCTGGCCGGTGAAGTACGCGGCGATGCGATCGGTGTAGGCCACGCCCTGAGCGCGATTGAACAGACTGGTCACCGGAAAGCCGTCTGGGCCGAACAACTTGTGCTCCCCCATAAGGGCCAGCTTCTCCTCGTAGGGCAGATGACGCATGACCCGATACCAGGCCGCCTGAAACCCTGAGTCCTCATTCAGCAGGATCTGCACGCCGAAGTGCAGCTTGCAGTAGCGCCGAGCGTCAGCCGCGTCGCCGATCTGGGTCATCTCAGCGATGCGCTTGTACATGGCGAACCACAGAGCGTTCTGGTCGAGCGTGCGGTCTTTACCCGGGCGAAGGGAGACCACCACGAACTTCTTGTCGCGGAACATCGTGCTGAGGCAGGTGATGGCCTCGGTGAGCTTGGCCTGGCTGTTGACACTGATCTTGTCCGTCATGACGTCAGCGCCATTGTGATTAAGACGCAGAACACGCCAATGCCGAATCCGGCGAAGGTGCAGGCCAATGTCATTGCTGATTTAGGGATCATCTAAAAACCCTCCTTTCCGCGCTGAGACTCCCACTCGAACGGAATGACGATCACCCCGCCCTCCCGCAGACGATCTACGCAACGCTCGCCCATGGCCGAAGACAGTGATTTGCCATCGAGGTTTGAAATAATCACCGTGGGTCGCATTTGCTCGTAACGGCCGTTGATGATCGTGAACAGGGTGGTCAGCTCGAAGTCGCTCGGGATCTCTTTGCTCACGCCAATTTCATCCAAGACGATCAGCGACGGAGCGATCAAACCGGCAAGGATCATCCCCTCGGTGCGTTCCGTACCGCCGCCGTACGTGGACCTGATGTCATGCAGGACTGAACCGATTGTGCGGTACACGGCGGTAGCCGCGGTCTTGCGCATGAGCTCATTGGCGATTGCAACGCCCAGGTGGGTCTTGCCGGTTCCGGGCTTGCCCAGCATCAGCAGGCAGCGGCCGGTTTCGGAGATTTCCGGAAACTTGTCCACGTACTTGCGGCAAATCCGCAGCGCCTCTTTCTGCTCGGCAGACTCGGCGCGATAGCCATTGAGCGTCTTGCCCGTGAAGCGTTTCGGAATCAGCGCAGATCCGAGTTTGACGGAGAGCTCGTAGCGTTCGTGAATCTTGGCCCGTTCGGCCTCTTCTTCCTTGGCGATGCGCATGCACTCGGGGCACCCAGTCTTGAACACCTTGCCGAAAATCACGTTCACGGTTTGCGGGAACTGGCCGTGCTCTTCGCAAACTCCAGTGGTCGTTTGCGGAGCTGGCACGCCGCTCGGCATGGCGATGACTTTTTCAGATCGCATAGCTGCCATCCTCCCGAATGGTCAGGCCGGCGGTGTAATTGCGGTCAGCGAAGCCGGTGTGACGGGATTGAGTTTCACGTTTCGGGAACTGGCGGACATTGCTCGCTCGGTGCTTGTCGTCCTTCACCCACTTGACCAGCAAGGAGACCCATTTGGATTGGATTTGCAGAATGCCGGTCGTTTCGTGGTGAGCAGTGAACGGGGCAACGGCTTCACGGGTGAACAGATCCGTGGATACGCCGAAGTGGACGCAGTAGGTTTTCAGAAGATTGGCGTCAGGCATCCAGTCCAAGGTCATTTCCACTGGGGCTTTTGGGCCGACAGGTTCCGGGGTGGCTTCGAGATCAAGTTCAGGCTGAGGTTCTTCACCCGCGCTGTGAGAGTGGTGTTGATCTTCTTCAGGAATCGGTGAATCAGAGAATCGGTGAATCAGGGCGTTATCCAACGGAGGGTTAACAGGCTCTAACTGTTCCTTAACGTTATTTTGGAGTTCTTTAACGTTAACCTTGCGTGAGACACCTGTTATGACCCCGTTAGCTTTGCGTTCGTTAACGGTCAGATAACCGTCTTTGTCAGGGAGCGAACTGTCTTTTTCCGTTCCGTGCGGGCGCTGATGCTTCTGGAAGTTGTCGATCTCGATGGCGCTGAAACCCTCGACGCTGTAGCGCGTGATGAAGTTGGCGCTGGCAAGGTTGGCAAGACCAGCTTCCACGTCATAGGTGTCGCACGGGAACAATTCCATCTTGATTCGCTTCGGGCGATCTTCAAGGCGCCCTTCCCGATCAGCCAGGCACCACAAGCCGATGAATAACAGGCGGTCGAATGCTGGAAGTTCGGCCATCAGCTCATTGCTGAACAACCCGGGTTTGATATTGCGTGCTCGGGCCATTACTTGCCGCCTTTGCCGATCAAATCGGCAAGTTCGAGAAAACGGTCAACGTACCAGTGAGGCTGCGTCTCGCGGGGGGATTGGGGGTTGGTGAGGTTCTTGCCGTAAGTCATGCCCTTGTCGGTCACGCACCAGAAGTCGACCATCACCTGCTTGGAGTTCTTGCGCTGGAGCTGCTTGAGGAAACCTTTTGTGGCCAGCGCACGGTTGAAGGCTGCTGCGGTGCTGGCAATGCCGTGATCTTTGATCAGCGCGGTAACGGACTTGGTCGGCATGGAACTGCCGCCGGTGGCATCTGGTGCTGCGTCGATGGCGTAGCCGGGCAGGAAGCTCGACTCCAGGCCGTTGTTTGCGGCGATCTTAGCCAGCATCAGCACCTGGCTGGACGGCGCCGGCTTCAGGAGACGTGTGAAGCACTCAAGGATCGCCAGCTCACCGACGACCTTGGTTCCGTTCGCGATCACTGCCTGGCGGGCACCACCCTGCTGCTCAAGTTCGCGCCAGCGGCGAATCACCTTGAGGCGCATTGCAGCGCTGTAGCCAGTCAACAAGCAGTCGGTGTGATCGCGGTCGAGCAAGTACTGGACTTGTTCCCGGTTGCGACCATCCAGATAGATATCCTCAAAACTGAGTACATCTACTTTCAGGTCTTTGAGCATTGCAACGATGTCGCGCTTCACGTTGTCGTGGCGCTTACCTGTGACGTTGGCGATCTCGCGGGAAGACATCGTGGTCCACGACACGTTTTCAGAATTAACAAAACGTGTCGCGACATTGTTCGGGGTATTGCTTGAAATGGGTTGGCTCTGCATAATCGGCCCTCTCTAGTTTTGCGAATCAGCCGACCTTCTCCGTCGGCTTTTTTGTGTCTGGGATTTGGTCTATTTATTCAATAGTCCTAACGCCCCCCCTTTTTTCGGTCTTTTTCCACGGCCACGTGAAATAAATGTTTGTGCATGCACAAACTTTTTAGGCCGCTTTCACCGAAGCATCCATCACGTCCAGGCTCTCCCGGACATGGTTGATTTCTTGTCGAATCAAAGATTTTTCGAAGGTGCTGACGTGGTCGTCGCCGAGTGCTTCGTGCACAGCGATAGTTAGATCGGCCACTTCCTTGCTGACATTGATCAGCGATTTGGTCAACGCTTGAGGCTGGGGAGCAGACTTGGCGACCAGGTCGAAACCAAATTCATTTGCGAGCGCTGCCAGAGGGCGCATGTCGCCGGTGTGCAGCAAGATCCCAAACAGGTGCTCCACGGTCAGGTGGTGAGCATCGTTGTCCGGGTTTGCGCGCTGAAGAAGACCGACATGCGGAACGCCCATCTTTGCCGCCAATGCTTTTGCCTCGTTATCCAGAACAGCGCTCTGGCAGGCCCGCAGAAAATCTTCCATTCGTAAAACCTCGCTTCTGTTTCCGTGGTGCCGTTACGCCAACTAGGCGATCATCTGTTCATCAACTGATCAGGAACGTTTCCATGACCTCTAATTCCGAATTGCAAGGCGAGATCTCCGCCCTTTGCTGCTTCGTGGTCACCTGAACTTCCACCCTTATCCTGTCATCTCAGATGAGGCTCTGACCTGCGCTCGAGCAGAAGGCCAGTCAATTGCGTGACCAGTTGAGCCAACAGGCCCTGATCTCGCTCAGCACTAAGAGCGGTTAGGCGGCGCTTTTCGCAGGCTCGGTGCTGCGTAAATATGCCCAGTCAATGTCAGGGCGCATGTCCTCGCAGCTGATGACGCGGGAAGACTCGCGCTCGATGCTGATAGCGAGGGCTGCACCAGGACGGCGATAGCCATATGCGACCTGCTTCAACTGGCCAGCAGTGGTTCCGCAGTTCGCTGCGAAGCAGTCCAGCGTGTGTTTGTCGAATAACTTGATGTAGTCGTGCAGATTCATACGCACCTCCTATAACTGAGCGCAGATTAGCGTTTGCTAATGCGTCACGCAATAGCAAACCGTAATTTACTGTTTGCTAACAGGAAGCGATTATTCGGAAATGGATATTTACGAACTCAGAATCCGCGCCCTGCGCCATGCGATGGGCGGACTTAGCCAGAAAGACTTTGCGAATCAGCACGGGCTGGATGCGTCCTATCTGTCGCAGTTGCTGAACGGGCATCGAAAGCTCGGGGAGAAAGCGGCAAGAACCCTTGAAGCCAAAGCAGGCCTGCCAGCTGGCTCATTAGTAGCCCCCGAAGGATCTTCCGCGGCGAGAGAAGCCGCCACTGCCGGGGCAGCAGCCGGCGGTAATTCGTTTGTTGTTCCGGCCGCGGTAACGATGATTGCCAAAGCTTTTTCGGAGGGGAAGTTGAACGCAAGCGACGTCGAAGAGCTTCGCCGGATGGCAATTCATCTGATCAAAAAAAATGAGGCATCTGCTGCATCGGTCACGATCGTGCCTGCGCGGTTCGATGGCTTGGTAGACGCTGCAATTGAAGGTGCCGAGTCAGGAGAGAACGTTGACGACATGCTCAAAATGATTGAGCACGGCATGAAGAAGTCACAGCCTAAGGACGGCTCAAAACCAAATGAAGTCAGCAAAAAGAAACGCTCTAACTGAGCCGTCTCTCGGCGTGTATGTAAATGGCGACGCCATCGAAGACAAAGACCTTCGCGGGCAGCATCCGCTTTTTTACGGTCTCGTTAGATTTCCAGGCGGTCATCAGTACCATGCCTATGTGAAGTTGCTGCCGCCTAAGCAAATGTACTCCGAGGTTCTAAGCGCTCTCCTCGGGCAGTACTTGGGCCTCCCAGTTCCCTACACATCCTTAGTGGTAGCTCGCGGCTCACAGGTAGGAGTGACTACGCCGAGAGTCATATGCCTAGCCAGCGTAGACACCGGCGCCAAGCCAATTGCGAGAATTGTTAGGCCTGATGAAGTCAGTCACGTACTGAACACTTGGTCTAGCAAGCGGGTTTCTGTTGTTTTTGATGAGTTGATAGCAAACGCTGATCGTAACCTTAGAAATGTTCTGCTGGGCGCCGATGGAAAGCTTTGGCTTATTGATCATGAAGAAGCTTTAGGGGACTCCCTGACAGCGCCTCATCGCGTTATCTGCAACCATTTGCTGAATCTGCTAATCCAAGATGTCAGTGAATTTGAAAAGCGCCGAAGCGCGCAGATGATTAACGACGACGCGCTACCCTTAAATGAATGCGATTTCGCGGCTCACGCAGAGACAGCCCTACCCGGTCCCTGCCAGGTTTCTGTCGAGCATGTCCGGGAGGTGGTAGCGTTTTTGAAAGCCCGAGTACATCATATCCCCAACCTGATCGGTGGAGGTATGCACCTAAGGCAAGGCACACTTGGACTAGCCCAATGATCGAGCATGAGACAGATTTCAGCGGTTTTCCTGACCTGCCCTCATATCACGCCGACTGGGCTGCCGTGTATATGGAGCCTATTGTTCAGTCAGGGGAGCGGCTCACTATCGGCGTTGTCGCCACCGACGGCAACGAACTAGCCGGCCAGTTGGCAATTTCCGACAAGGCTATGGAGTGTCTCTATGGAGATGCTGCTCCAGGCATGAAGGCAATGATGGAGATGGCACTCCAGAGAGCACTTGAGTTTGCTGGGGCTGGATTTAGCGGAATCTTTTCAAGCGGCATCCATGGTGTCTCGATCAGTAAGCGCCGAGAAGGCATTGGGGAGGATTTAGACGACATCATCCTGCAAGGTGTAAGCCTTACGTCGAGCTTGTGTGATCTCCATGCTGACGGCGTAGTTGAAAATGGTTACGATCGGACAAGCTACTGGCAGCGCATGAGAGTCGCAATGGCGAGGGTCAACCCCGGCTTGGCAAGGAATTTTGGACAGCATGTTCCAGTCACGATCAAAGGCTCTGAAATTTCCCTGCCTTGCGATTACTTTTCCTCGGCGTTGGCCGTGAATATATGCGGGATGCTACCGGGCGCCAGGCAAAGTAATTTGTTTGATATCGCGAGTTCGCGCATCACCCGTCTTGAGCAGTTGAAGAGACATGACTCTCTGATCGGTCACAATCAAAAGGCCTCCCTCCTCCTTGTTACGCCTTCGGAATTACAGATCGCTAATCTGAAGGCCTCCAGTCGCAAGTCCTTCAACGAAAAGATCTTGCTGCTCCAAGATATGGTCGAAGATCTCAATTTCAGCCTTATACAGGTACGAAGCCCTACAGAGGGTGCTAAGTCACTGGATAATCTAGAGAAATCAGCCGCTTAGGCAAAAAATCAATAGAAAGCAGCCCGCCAATGAGCGGGCTTTTTTTCGCCTCCAGAAAAATAATTTAGCAAATGCTATTGCATGAATAATTAGCAGTTGCTAATTTACATCCATCGCAGCGACACACCGCCACTGCGAACCGCTCTTTAGATCCACCGCGTCACCTTGCCGGATCACCACCGGCCCAGATTCAAAGGCAGCGATGAACCGGCCTCAACGGTTCAGAGGGTTGGCAACTGACCCGGGCGTGCAGCGTAAAACGCCAAGAACAGTTATTCAGCGGGAGAACAAGCCGAAAGGCCCGCGGCTGGAGGAACAACGAGATTCAAGCCGGTGACCGACGCCAGTAGCGGGTCACGGCGGAAAGCATCGCCTCTGTCCATTCGTAGAGTGGGCTTTGGGATGCGGACGAAACTGCGGCCTATAACCGCCCACCTGCATGCAACACCCCTTGAGAACGGTGGCCACTGCCTGTCCAGTGAGCGTGCGATAGGAGCTACCGCCATGAAGTAGACCAACGCTTCTCCCGCGTGGCGCAGCAAGCCTGAAGGCTGAGCCCAACATCCATACAGGCTGCGGACAGTAGGTCGTCGATGTCATCGCGCATCGGCCGGGCAACCGGTAGGCCACCCTCGCGAACGAAGACAACTTGATACTGTAAACCCTCGCCGTCGCCAGTAGCGGGCTTGGTCAACTACTTGGCTACCGGTGCATAGCTTGGGCATATGTTCCTGATCGCCAACTCATCCCCTGTGCCCCGCATCTGAATCGCCCTGATTTCATCTTGAAAGGCTGGGTTATTTTCGACCTCAGCAATTTCTTTCTTCAGATCAGCGTTAGGCGCGAACTCAGGCAGGCTCATCAGGTTCTGCAAAGAGTAATTCATCTCGGGCTTCCATTCGGCGCACATGCGCCCCATCGCAACCGCGGTGATAGCAACATCGCGGTTGGTATAGTCCGCTAAGGCTTGTCCAAAATTACTGAGCGCAAAGCAAGCAACCAGACAGGCACTTTTCGAAATCAAACGCATAGAAGAATCATCCTTAAATAATCTCAGTGCCTTATCGGCAGCCAAAACAAAAAGATCAGCTTCCCCCATCTAATCAACACCACTCGCATGCACTCCCCTCCGCGCCCAACGGCAACCCGCGGAACGGATGAGTGCAGCCGAGTTTTGTTGGATCAGCACCGCCACTCTTGGAGGCGACGCCATGGCAACCACCTATGCAGACAGTGCGCAGGCCCGAGAGTGGGATAGGCGCTACGACGCTTGGGGTCGCGATAAGAGAACTCAGCCCCATGAGTTCCACGATTACGAGTCTGCCGAGCAGTTGCGCACTCAGGCCCTCGCTGATCGTGCTGCCCGTGAAATTGAAGAGCGCAAAAGCCTGAAGTGCCGAATCGGTCTGGCAATGGCGCAAATGGAAACGATCTGTCCACCAAATGGAGGCGCAGCGTGAACATTGAAGAACGCGATCACCAGACCGCTGTCACCTGGATCGAAGGTGAGATCAACAACATGATCCGCGACCTTGGCAAACCAAACGCCAGTTCGGCGGCTACTTCAGTTATCACTCTGGCCTTCCTGCTGCGCGTTATCAGCGATGACGAACACCGTCACTACAGGGCGCGCATCGACCAGATCTACGCCTCCTTCAACAACTCACCAAAACAGGGAGCGGCAGCATGACCACCCCGCCTGTTAAATCACTGATCGAAGATCAACTCGACGAGATCGAATCGAAGCTGGTCATGCTCGGCTTCGGCCTTCCGTTTAACGAAGTGATCGGCCAGCCGCGTGAGCGTTCAGTGGCCAGCTTGCCGAAGCGCTTGGCGGCCACCATGAAGGGCGGCCGGATTGCGGTGAGGGTTCGGCCATGAAGATCGTATTTTGGCTTCTCGCCTTCGGCCTGACCGTAATGCTGTTCCAATACGCGCTGTTCAAAGAGAACGGCGAGCCTCGGAACATCGAACTGCCGATGTCGGTGGCTCGATGACCTCCTACCAGCGCGCCAAGCGCTATTGGTTCTGGCGCGGCTCGGCCCTCGCCCTGCTCTTCTTCGCTGCCTGGATATTGGCAAGCGCCTACTCCGGTCAGATCACCCAATAACCCACCTCCTCAAACGCTGCGCACCGCGCGGCAAGGAACTGTCATGCCTGCAAATAAACAAGCACTCGCGCAAGACTCGCTCGAAATGGGCGAAACCGAAGTTGCGCAAAACGCTGTTGCCCCTTCGGTCGCTGTCACCGACATCGCCGAATACCGGCCGCACGAGGAGCAGATCGTTCGTTTGGAAACCACCTACGCCAAGTTGGTCGTTGACTGCTCGACCAGCGAAGGCCTGGCGAATGCGAAGGAAGTCCGTGTCGATATCCGCGACGTGCGCTATGCCTTGGCCAATACCACCAAAACGGCGCTGGTTCCCTATCAGCAAAAGGTGAAGGACGCCCAGGCTCGGGTCAACCAGGTCAAGGAGTTCGGCGAGGCGCTGAAGGATCGAGTATTGGCGATCGAAGCGCCCGTTGACGAAGCAATCAAGGCCGAAGAAAAACGTGTAGCTGATGCCAAAGCCGAACGCGAGCGTGTCGAGGCCGAACGCGTCGATGCCATCCGGACGAAGATCACCCGCTTCAGTTCTGTCGCTGCTGCATATGCAAGCCGCAGTGCAGCAGACGTCGCCATCGTTCTGCAAAGCGTCAAGGAATCGGTGATCCTGCCCGAAGAATATGCCGAGTTCGAAGCGGAAGGCACCATCGCTCGCGACAACGCGATTGAACAGCTGGAAGCGCTGCACAAGTCCGCCGTTGATCGTGAAGAGGCTGCAGCCAAACTGCTGGCCCAGCAGAAAGAACTCGACGAATTGCGCGAACGCACTCGCCGCCAGGATGAAGAGGCCGCCGAGCAACGCCGCACCCAGGCGAAAAAGGACCAGGACGAACTGGGTCGCAAGACCGAGGAGCAGCGCCTGCAGCAGCAGAAGTTGGACGATCAGGCATGCAAGCTGCGCGAGCAGGAAGAGCAGAACCGCAAGGATCAGGAAGAGTTGGCCCGCCTGCGCGCACAGGCTGCCGCACCGGCCCCGGTCACTGCCGCAACGCCTGCACTGGTCGAGGCGAAAGTTGAAGTCGCCCCTATCAGCACACAGGCGATCGCCGCTGAACCAGATGACGCGACTACGACCGCGCCGGCAGTTGACGACATTGTTGAGGTGGTAGCCCTGGGCTTCAACGTGGACCTCGACACTGCCCGCGCCTGGCTCCGCGCCATCAGCTTCTAACCCCCTCCCTTTCCATCCAAGGGCCGACACTCGTTGTCGGCCGCGGAGAGCGCCATGACCGACTCAGAAACCCAAGCACCAACGGGCCTCGCCACTTACCACGACCCATCGCACAACGCGGCAGCGCTCATCCTTGACCCTGGCACCATGAGGTCCATGACCGAACTCGCGCTGATGATGTCGAAGGGCGCGACCACAGTCCCCAAGCATTTGAAGGGCAACCAAGCCGACTGCATGGCCGTGGTGCTACAAGCGATGCAATGGCAAATGAACCCATTTGCTGTGGCGCAGAAGACGTTCATCGTCAACGGCGGTGCCTTGAGCTACGAGGCGCAGCTCGTCAACGCAGTGATCACCACGAAAGCACCGGTGAAGAGTCGCTTGAACTTCGAGTGGTTCGGCGCCTGGGAAAACGTCATCGGGAAGATGCGCGAAGTCACCAGCAAAACCAAGAAGGACGAGGACACAGGCGAATTCAAAAAGTACCGCGTCCCGGCTTGGAACTTTGACGACGAAAAAGGCCTCGGGATCAGGGGCTGGGCAACCTTTAAAGGCGAGGACGAACCTCGCATTTTGGAGCTGCTGCTCACCCAGGTCCGCACCAGGAACTCCACGCTTTGGGCTGAAGATCCGAAGCAGCAGATCGCCTACCTGGCAACAAAGAAATGGGCGCGACTGTACTGCCCTGACGTCATCCTCGGCGTCTACACAGCGGATGAATTCGAAGACTCATACGGTGGAGAAATCGATATCACTCCTGTGAAGCAGGCTGCGAACAATACCGCTGCCTCCAGCGTTTCCTTTGGCCCGAAATCCCCGTCGCCAGAAATCGACGGAGTATTCGCGGACCTGTTGGCCGTCGCGAAACAGCAGGACATCGAAGCCTATGCGACAGCCTGGGCAGGACTGAAGCCCAAGCAGCGTGCGGCGATCGGCCTGGAGTGCCACGAAGCGCTCAAGGCCATGGCGGCAACCGTTGATGGCGACTTCACCGAAGTCACGGGCAACCACGATGGCCTGTCTCAGGCCGAGGAAGCGGCGTAGTGAGAACGGAACTTCAGGACACTGAAAAGTGGCGTGCGGACCGATCTGGCCGAGTGACAGCCAGTCGGTTTAAAGACGTGATTGCTTGGGGGAAACCCGATAAACACGGCAAACGCGAGCCTATGGGGGCGCGCACCGCCTACATGCGCGAACTGTGCTTCGAGCGCCTGGCGAAGAAGTCCAAGCACAGCGTTAGCAGCGCCTCGATGAAGTGGGGTCACACCGAAGAACAGAAGGCTCAGGACGCCTACGAGATGCTGACCGGCAACATCGTCGTGCCGTCAGAGTTCATCGTCCACCCGAAGTATGACTGGCTCGGCTGCTCGCCAGACGGCCTGATCAATGATGACGGGGGCACCGAGTCGAAGTGCCCCTTCAATGAAGCGATACACGTCAGGACTTGGCTCGAAGGCATGCCCGAGGAACACATGCCTCAGGTCCAGGGCTGCATGTTCGTTACGGGGCGCAAGTGGTGGGATTTTCTGTCGTTCGATTCTCGCCAAGACGAAGAGTGTCAGCTCTACGTCGAGACGATCTACCGCGACGAAGAGTACATCGCCAACCTGCACAAAGAGCTTGTCCAATTCAACCTGGAACTGAATCGCATGGTTGATGAGGTCGCGGACAAAGCGCGGGCACAAGCCTATAGATTAGGAGCTTGAGCATGATCAGCGACCACACAAATCTGGTCGAACAGCACCGGCCACAGGCCGAAGCGATATCGGACAAGATTGCGCAGTACCTCGCCGCCGGCGGGCGAATCGATGAACTCAAAAGCCCGCCGCGCAATCCGCTGCCACCTCCCCGGTCGGAAAAAATAGACCCTGAAACGGTCCTCAGGCGACGCCCAAAACCGATATCGGCTGCCGACCGCAAGGCGCTGCGCAAAATGGCGGACTCACTATGAACAAGCGCAAGGCAAACAACGGCTTCGCCCGCGCCGAACGCTGCTGCCGGGCGCTGCTCCGAACCAACCACGTAGCGGTAGTGAATATCGACCCGAGCGGCACGCAGGTCATGGCGAACTGGAAAAGCTGCCGGCAGATTCGAAGCCTGGCGATCGCCAATGCCCTGTTCGACTTCGCCTACCACTGGACGATCTACCTCAGCGCCATGTGTCGAGACGAGCGCGGCGTTGAGTACGTCAAGTCGGTGGAGATATCGCCCGATGGGATCTACAAGGTCGAGTGCCTGACGGATGCCATCGAGCATTACTACCTGGAGCTGCGAAACAGCTGCAACCCGAACCACATTGTCGCGTCCGGCTGGATCGCCGTTCCCGCGGAGGTCACGCTCGACGAGGCGCAGGCCGCGAAGCTGTTCTATGCCGCCGGTGCCTGGCATCAGGTAAAGGTCGCAGCATGAGACGTATCAGCAACCAGGTGCGCCAGCGCCGACGACAGACATGGCTGGATATACCGGCCCACGGAATTGAAGAGGCAGGCCATGGCCAAGAGTGGACAAGAGAGATCGGCGAAGGCTGCCGAGAAGCGAATCCAGTACGACGAGAAGGAGTTGCGGCACCGGTTACGGCTCGGCACCCGGCTGAAGCTCGATGAGCTGATGGCCTGGAACGGCATCACGGAAATCAACGAGGCGGTGCAGAATCTGATCCTGAACGCACATGCGCTTGGGCCGACTCTCTCCTACCAAGCGATGGAAAGTCCGCGCCACAAAGTGCAGATAAGCGAAAACGTGGCGCGGATGTTTCGGAATGAAAGCTTGGTCGAGCTGAAGCGGGATCCGGGGGACGAGTTCGTCGAACCAGCTCAGACCTTAGTGGACTGAGTGAAAGCCCAGCCAAAGGCGACAGCAGCAATAATCGGCCGAATTAGGTCCGTTGCTGGAGCTTGTCCGGTAAACACCTGCAGGCCAAAGATTACGAATACTGCTACCGCAGCAAGAATGCCTAGCACCGAAATCCAGCGGAAATATCTTGGAAACATCGAGTCACTCCCTGAAGAAGGGAGCGATCGTAATTGCAATTTGCCACCATATCAAGCTATCGACAGCTCGGACCGCAACGCCCTAAGACTCCGTCCGGTTCGCCAACATGTCGCGACCTGAAATCGTCGTCACTGAAAAACAGTCGCGACAGCTTGAAGAGTTCGCCAAGACTGGTGTTGAAAACTGTTAGGGGCTCTGAACGTAGAGTTAGGAGAAAACACTCCGATCTAACGGCTCAGACAAAAACAGCGCACTATTTAAAATCTCTTCAAGCTGCAATGAAATAGAACTGGTGACAGGCCATTCACCATTAAAAGGTTCGTCCCTTATCGACTCCCTATATTGACTTCTTAGATTTCTAACATTACTGACAATAGAGCTCCATCGCATTAGATAACCCGGAGAGATATCTGCCGCTACCGGCAGCAAAGCAACGAACGAATCATACATTTGATCAGAGCACTCTAGTAAAACCTTTATTCTAAGCGGATCAATTATGTAGCCTTCTTTTTTCAAACTCAACCCCAGCTGCAGCATGTACTCTTTATAGGTAGTCAATGGGGCGCAGTTAATTGCGTGCTTGTCCCAAATTAGGTAGTTCGAGGTTTTCAACGCCTCAACCAAGAGTGAAATATGTCGATCTAATCCGTCACGCATCCCCTCTTTTCGCTCCCAGCTCAGCCTATTCTCGTTGCTTCTGATGCGTTCGGACTGGGCAAAGGAAAGCGAATTCAAAAAGAGACCAACAAGTAAAACACTGCTTAAAACCTGAGCACTGACAAGAAACTTAGTTACCCAGTTAGCCGGAGAAATATCGCCAAAGCCTAGCGTAGTTGCAGTAACAACACTGAAATATATGGCATCGCTAAATCCTGAAAGCCCTTTAAATTCACTCTCATAGATGAAATACAGTAACGCAAATACGAACAATAACACTAGATACCAAGCTAGATAACCATTAAATGACCACTTAAATTTACCAACGACTTCCTTGACCCGCATACCCAGACTCCCATCACAGTAATAACTAGGAATATATCATCTAACTGTCGCGTCCGGCCATGGAGGGCGGAGTCTCATCGGTCAAGAGTCATCATTTCTGGATTTTCGCTCATGAAGAGCAGCCACGGATCTTTCGTACCCCCTGAATAAAAGTGTTCGATCACTTGTGGGAATAACCACGTGAACGCTTGAAGAAGCAAAGCATCAGACCCTCGCATTGCGCCCTCCTCGTAAATGTATCGAAGACTCTTGAAAACATCTTGCTTCCGTTCCAGCAACTCTGCCTGGCTCTGCAAACCGACCTTTAAGGCAATATCGACGGGAACACGCTGATAAAGGACGTATAAATTGTGCCCATCTCGAAGCTTGAGCTCCTTCGTGCTGTACTGCTGGAACAATGTTCCAGACCGTGCATTGTCAACGGTTTCGACCAATAGACTTTTGATCAGCAGCTCCATCGCCAAGGCGGCATTCACCTCGCTTTCGTATACGAGATGAGCATCCAGCAAAATATTGGCCGCTCGTGCATACCGGTGTGCTGACTCCAATACCCATCCAGCCACTGCTATCCCCCCCCGAGTGTTGAGTGTCGATGAATACCCTACTTCTACGAATCACGCCAGCCGGCGAGGCAGGCGTCTGCCTGGAGATTGCCAATGAGCATTCCCGCAAATGCGTTAAGCGACGAAGAGTGTTTGCACTACGCCGCGCTTGATCCGGCGGCCGCCGCCGAACTGACCCGCCGATTAACCTCGCAGAGCATCGACCCGAGCGCCGAACGTGAAGAGCTGCGCGAGGACATCCGCCGCCTCGAAAGCCAGGCGAGCGATGACGAAGACGAACTTGAAAACCTTCGCGATGGTGCCGGCGAGGCCTGCGAGTGGATCAAGCGAGCAATGGACCCGGACGACCGGGAGCTTTCACTGAATACGCTGCTGCAAAAAGCGCTCGACTGCCTGGAGTGATGCCATGAGCACATTTGCCGTATTCGGAATGAATGAACACTTCGCCCGCGAAGAGGCGAAGCGCAAGGTTCGCGACTTCAAGATCGAAAAGGGTCATCGGATCGAACTCACAATGAGTCAGTGGCTGCAGGCCGTTGAGGACCGGGTCGTCAAGATCATGGACGGCAAGCGGGTCGCCCAACTCAGCAGCATGTTCGACGCCCCCCAGTACGCCGCTGATTATGCCGAGCGCATTCGGAACTTGGGACGGTGCCGCGACGTGGTCATCAGGGCGAAGATCAAGTTGCCGCAGAACGATCTGAGACGGAAGTCGCCAACCAAACTGTCATGGATTGATTACTCGCCGGAATCGACGGCGGCAGCCTGACCCGCTCTCGCCTATCACCCTAAATGCAAGAGTGCGGCAAGTCAGATCAAGCCTCTCTTCTTGTCGAGATCATAAAGCGCCTGGCCATCACCAGCATCCAATGCAGAGTAGTACTCCGGATCCTTGATTCGATGCAGCTGCTCCAACGCTTCCACGCACTCTGCGTCGACTCTGTCAAAGCGCTCCTGCAACTCTGCAAGATCATCTTTATACCGATCACGCTCTTCGGTGACATCGCGGAGCGCCATCCAGGCTCTCGGCAGACGAACGACCGAATCGTATAAAGCTTGTAGGGCAAACAGCGCCGTTATCAGCCACCAGCTCCACCATTCCATGCTCACCTCCTTCTATCCGCCGACCCGAGCCTAGCATCCGGCGCAAAACTGGGTGAGATACCCCACTTAAACGAATCAGGCGCAAACTCAAAACCAGCCGGTACGACTGATCACGTTGATCAGGCGAATCACGGCAGCAATCAGATTTATCCACTCGCTCAGTCGTTTCATGTGGTGTTGCTCCGGCTTTTCCATAGCCAAAGGATGCGGATAGCTAAACGAGCTCGCAAACGACTTCGCAATTAGTTGCAAACAACCACTCATCGCCACTCCACCGCCCGGGCATGACCCGGCATAGGACGCCCATGTGGCGCCGAACCATCACTGCGATGTAGTTGGCACTTCAGCGGGACGAAATAGGAAACCCGGCTATTCCGGCGTTACTGGTTTACCAGAACGACTCGGCAAGTGGTCAGATCGCTCTTTAGTGACACGACGTAATAAAGAAACGTTGTAGTCGTAAGTCGATATCAACGGTGTGGGCCCTTCGTGCCGAGCCATCTCGAGCCATTGTCTTGCTCGTTCAACATCAAAGAGTTCGTTCTTGAACTTCATCTTCGCAACTAGGTTCGCTGAGACCCTAAAGTGTCCACACCCAGACGAGCATCTGACCTCCGACCAGCTGCCAGTGATGTGGGCAATTTTAGCCGCAGCCTGGCAAATTAAGCATTGCATGTCCGATCTCCATTTCGATGACTTACCTACTGTAGCCGAACATCGGCCAAGGCTCCCCCCATGCCCTCAGAAAACAAAATCGCTGAGCCGCTGAAGGTTGAGCGCTCGACGGTGACGAAGCTGGTGATCACCGGCGCGCTGCGGCTCGAACCGGTCACCGGTGCCGAAGAATGGCGCGACATCAACGAAACGGACCAAGTGCTGTTGATCGGAAACAGCGTTTGTCGGATGAGGCGAAAGCCTTGGTCGGCGGCCAACGCCGCCGACATCATCGAGCTTTTCCAGAGCCTCGCAGCCTGACCCACTTCTTTCAAGATTTCGCTGAGCTGCGTTGAAACAGCTTGGAGTAAGCGTAATAGCCAATATTGATCTCTGCGACTGCCATCACCCCAATTACGAAGCCAAACATAAAAGATAAAAATATAAAACCTGTCGCAATCACCCCTACAAACCATTTAAGGATTAGCAACGCCTTTGGATCAAGCGACCGCATTCCATTCAGGACAAGCGCTAAGGCAACTCCTATTAACAAACCGACAACAATGCTTAAAAACATGGGTCAACTCCCTTTGGTTAAAGCCCGGGAGTGTACTCCAAGCCGCCTCCCCCAATCTCCCCCCCCCCTCCACTGCCCGGGCATGACCCGGCATAGGAAGCCTCATCTATCCCTAAAAAATATCCGGGCAACGGTCGTCAGTTTTTCAGGAGCCCGTACCAGCGCTTACAGGCTCCGCAAGGCGACACTCAATTCGACATGTTCGCCGACCACGACGAGGCCTTTGCCTTTTGTTGCAGCGACTAGCCTCTCTTTGACGATGCAATACGAACACCAGAGCCAAAAATCTAGGCCCAAAGCTTTCCATTCCTGTTTCGAACAATCTCAAACTCACCGAACGCTGGACGAGCCTTAAATATTTCTACATTTTCATTATGGTCTCCGAGAGCATCCAAAACATCTTGCCTAGTGATTATTGAGTTACAGCCAACCATAACCTCTGCAACTTGAATATCAGCTTTGTCAAAAAACGCGAAGTAGAAATCCGCTTCTCTCTCAAGCAATGGGAGGCTTACGATCATGCGCTCCTCCTGTTCATAACTCCAATGGCTGTGCTTCGTGGTAAAAAAACCCATCAACCATTGAAGTTTTTTTTCATCCGTTTCCACCATGGAAGGCTCGAAGTTCAAACGGTAGTCAGTATAATTTACCGAATACAGCTCTTCAGTTGGAACGTCGAAGCCTATGCAAATACCTTTGTGCTTATCTGCATAATGCCCCCATTGAACAGGACTCTTGTAAGAGCGACTAAAGCAAAGAAAGCCGAATCTAGCTGCACTATTCGCTTTAAACTTTTTCACTGCATGCCTTATTTTTGAATCTTTCATATTATGGGCAACCAATTCGAACGGATCGTTTAGCTCCATAATTGTTGCAACTTTTAATCGCCTTTTTCGTAAATTCTGCAGACCGTATTTTGCATCACAGAAATGATAAACACGTGTCACCCCTTTGGTACCCATCACGCCATCCCTAAAAGCTACGATCCTCCAATATACCGACGAGGCATCCCCATGCCCACGGAAAACAGATTTGACCTGAACAC
>Ga0208635_100095_pt1 | contig 56493 bp, 70 predicted proteins | sample LakWasMe93_HOW11_2_FD_183915 | JGI IMG/M metagenome (GOLD analysis project Ga0208635, IMG submission 183915) | Freshwater sediment methanotrophic microbial communities from Lake Washington under simulated oxygen tension - Sediment Metagenome... | ecosystem: Environmental > Aquatic > Freshwater >...
TTTCATAGACGCGGTTGTCGACGTTGCGAAAGGTCAGGTTGAAGGCCTGGGCCAGGCTCTTGATCTTGTCGGCGATCTTGATGAATTCAGGGTTGTCGTGCTGGGCAACACCGTCCACGCGGAAGGTCGGGATCGCCACCAGTTCACGCAGCGTCTCGGTGGCGGCGCTGCCGTATTTCACCCGCGCATAGAGGCCGAGCAGGCGATGGATTTCGTTCTGCTGGTCGGCGGAAAGGCTCTTGTTGTCGAGGAAGGCAGAGATTGCCGTGCCGAGGTCGTCGGTTTTGGCCAGGTCGCTCTTGGCCAGGCTTGTCAGGAACTGCCTGAAATCCGTGATCGATGCGTCACTGAACGTCTTGAGGATGGCCGCGCCTTGCTGCGGAGTAATGTTGGCGTGCGCTGCTGTGGTGAACGACGAAAGACTGGCCAGCATCAACGTTGTCGCGGCCAGGTGCTTGAGTGAGAAGTCCATTGTTGAAGGCATTCCTTTGCAGGTGTCTGATTAATGAAACAAAACATTTCAACATTAACATTGTAGGAGCGAGCTTGCTCGCGATGGTCTAAAGGACGCTGCGTTTACCCAGGCAACACGCGTTTTCGTTAACGACCATCGCGAGCAGGCTCGCTCCCACATGGTTTCCTTCTAAATGTGTACAAATTAATAATTAGCTGGAAATGTTATAGGGTAACAATATAAGGTGCCCGGCAGGCTGTCCTGCGGGACACGTTTATTCACCCCTTGCGTTGCGAAACATCCATGACCCTTGCACCTTCTCGCTCCACCGGCACGGCAGTTGGTCGGCTTCTTTCCATCGATGCATTGAGGGGCATGGTAATTCTGTTCATGCTGCTCGATCACGTCCGCGAAACTTTTTTCCTGCATCGGCAAGTGTCCGATCCGATGGACATCACCACGACCGAGCCGGCGCTGTTTTTCAGTCGCACGCTCGCTCATTTGTGCGCGCCGGTCTTCGTGCTGCTCACCGGTCTGTCGGCCTGGCTGTACGGTGAGAAGTACGCCGGCAAGGCCGACGTTTGCAGCTTCTTGTTCAAGCGCGGGCTGTTTCTGGTGGTGCTTGAGTTCACCCTCGTGAACTTCGCCTGGACGTTCCAGTTTCCGCCGACCGTCATTTATATGCAGGTGATCTGGGCCATCGGCTTGAGCATGCTGGCCCTGTCGGTGATGGTCTGGCTGCCGCGTCCGGTGTTGCTGCTCCTGAGCCTGGCGATCATCGCCGGTCACAACGTGCTGGACGGTCTGCATTTTCCGATCGAATCGGCGATGCACGTGCCATGGGCGATTCTCCATGATCGCGGCTGGATCGAATTGTCCGAAGGGTTTCGGTTGCGCACGTCCTATCCGGTGCTGCCGTGGATAGGAGTCATTGGCTTGGGTTACGCCATGGGCCCGTGGCTCGGGCGAGCGGCGCAGGCCCAGGGGCGTCAGCGCAAATTGCTGCTCTGTGGCGTTTTGGGGCTGGCCGGTTTCGTCGCACTGCGGCTGCTCAACGGCTATGGCGAGAAGCCGTGGAGCGTTGGCGATACCTCCGTGCAAACACTGATGAGTTTTTTCAACATCACCAAATACCCGCCGTCGCTGCTGTTTATTGCGCTGACCCTGAGCCTCGGATGCTTGCTGCTTCTATGGTTTGAGCACTTGCAGAAGAGCCAATGGTTGCGTCCCTTGACGGTGTTTGGATCAGCGCCGATGTTCTTCTATCTGTTGCACCTTTACGCGCTGAAGGTTTTGTATCTCATCGCTGTAGCGTTGTTTGGATTGAATCAGGGCGCGTACTTCGGTTTCGACTCGGTAGGCGCGGTATGGATCGCCGCAATCCTGTTGGCCATTGCGCTTTATCGCCCGGTCCGTTGGTTCTCCGGGCTGAAGGCCCGACGTCGCGACATCGCCTGGCTCAAATACCTGTAATGCCCATGAATGCACTTTTATAAAGCCGTGAGGCCTCGGTCTGCACTATGCGAAGGCAAAAGTCTGGAGCCTGTTCGGTGCTCGCGCCTGAAAAACACTGCGCAATCAGCGTTTTCGCGATCTGGCACAAACACTGCAATACACCGGACAGGCCCACCATAAACGCAGTCGAGTGGGCAGCCCCCTCGGTCAACGACGATCGAATCATGGGCAACATCGGTGGATCAGGCATAGACGTCTGGTGCTAACACCGCAAAAGAACAGGCAAAGACGCCTGGAACCGCAAGGTTTCAGGCGTTTTTTTTTGCTTTTTGAACCGTTTTAGCCGGGTGCTTCTTATGAATTCCAATGTTGCCGCGTTGAACAAAGTGCAAACGCTGATCGTGATCGGCAATGGCATGGTCGGACATCATTGCGTCGAGCAGTTGATTGAGCGGGGCGCGCTTGACCAGTATCGGCTGCACGTCTTCAGCGAGGAGCCGATGCGTGCCTACGACCGCGTGCATCTGTCCGAGTACTTCTCGGGGCGTGATGCCGAATCGTTGGCGCTGTCCGATGCGTCGCTTTACCAGACACCGGGCGTCACCCTGCATTTGGGTGTGCCGGTGCTGGAAATCGACCGCACCCGTCGCCAGGTGATTACCGCGCAAGGCAGCATCCCTTACGACAAGTTGGTGTTGGCCACCGGCTCTTACCCGTTTGTGCCGCCAGTCGAAGGTGCCGAAGGCGATTCGCGCCTGGTGTATCGAACCCTTGAAGACCTCGATGCGATCCGTGCCGCAGCAGCCAATGCCCGACGCGGCGTCGTGGTTGGCGGTGGCCTGCTGGGCCTTGAAGCCGCCAATGCCCTGAAAAGCCTCGGCCTGGAAGCGCATGTGGTGGAATTCGCCCCGCGCCTGATGCCGGTGCAACTGGACGCAATGGGTGGGCTTGCGCTCAAGTCGCAGATCGAAAGACTCGGTGTCGGTGTGCACCTGTCGCGCTCGACTCAATCGATCAGTGCGGGCGAGGAATATCGCTACCGCATGAACTTCGCCAACGACGAGTTTCTTGAAACCGACCTGATCGTGTTCTCGGCGGGTATCCGCGCACAAGATGCGTTGGCCCGGCAATGCGCGCTGGAAATCGGCCCGCGCGGCGGCGTAGTGATCAATGACGAATGCCTGACCAGCGATCCGGACATTTACGCTATCGGCGAATGTGCCTCCTGGAACGGCGGGCTGTTCGGCTTGGTCGCGCCGGGCTACCAGATGGCGCGCGGTGTGGCAGCACGTCTGTGCAACGACACGGCCGAGCCGTTTCTGGGCGCCGACATGTCGACCAAACTCAAACTGTTGGGCGTCGACGTCGGCTCAATCGGTGATGCTCATGGCAACACGCCAGGCGCACGCAGTTATCAGTTCATCGACGAAACCACGGCCAGCTATCGACGGCTAGTGGTGGATGCTTCGGGCAAGCACGTCATCGGCGCGGTGCTGGTTGGCGACAACAGCTATTACGACACGCTGCTGCAATACATGCAGAACGCGATTGCCTTGCCGGCGGAACCCGCCAGCCTGATCCTGCCGTCATCCGAAGGCGCGCCGACCCTGGGCCCGGGCGCGTTGCCCGAATCGGCCACGGTCTGCTCGTGCCACAACGTCACCAAGGGGTCCATCTGCTCGGCCATCGATGGCGGCTGCGCCGACCTGGGCCTGCTCAAGTCTCAGACCAAAGCCTGCACCGGCTGCGGCGGTTGCGCCGGTCTGCTCAAGCAAGTGTTCGAACATGAGTTGATCGCCCGGGGCGTCAGTGTCGACAAAAGCCTGTGCGAACACTTTGCCTATACCCGTCAGGAACTGTATGCGCTGGTCCGCGTAGAAGGGGTCATCACCTTCGAAGAGCTGCTGGCTAAACACGGCCGCGGCCACACCGGTTGCGACGTCTGCAAACCGGCCGTGGGCTCGATTCTCGCGTCGTGCTGGAACCAGCCGATCATGGACGCATCGCTGGTGCCATTGCAGGACACCAACGACACCTTCATGGCCAACATGCAGAAAAACGGCACCTATTCGGTGGTGCCGCGTATTCCCGGTGGTGAGATCACCGCCGACAAACTGATCGCCATCGGTGTCGTGGCGAAAAAATATGACCTCTACACCAAAATCACCGGCGGTCAGCGGATCGACCTGTTCGGCGCGCAGCTGCATGAACTGCCGGACATCTGGGCCGAGCTGATCGAAGCCGGTTTCGAAACCGGGCACGCCTACGGCAAATCGACCCGGACGGTGAAGTCGTGCGTCGGCAGCACCTGGTGCCGTTATGGCGTGCAGGACAGCGTGCAAATGGCCCTGACCATCGAGGACCGCTACAAGGGATTGCGCTCGCCGCACAAGCTCAAGTTCGCAGTGTCCGGTTGCACCCGAGAGTGCGCCGAAGCCCAGAGCAAAGACGTCGGCGTGATCGCCACCGAGAAGGGCTGGAACCTCTATATCGCCGGTAACGGCGGCATGCGCCCGCGCCACGCCGAGCTGTTCGCCACAGACCTGGACGATGCCACGCTGATCCGCTACATCGACCGTTTCCTGATGTTCTACATCCGCACCGCCGACAAACTACAACGCACCTCGGTGTGGCGCGAAAGCCTGGAGGGCGGCCTCGACTTCCTCAAAGAGGTGATCATCAACGACAGCCTCGGGCTCGGCGCCGAACTCGAATCGCAGATGCAACTGGTGGTCGACCGCTACGAATGCGAGTGGGCCAACGCCCTCAAAGACCCGGAAAAACTCAAGCGCTTCCGGACCTTCGTCAACGATAAACGCCCGGACCCGGACATCCATTTTGTCCAGGAACGCGGCCAACGGCGCCCGATCATGGCCGCCGAACTCAACCTGATCCCTGTCACCGAGGAGATTGCCTGATGAGCCAGTCCACTACCCAACGCATCGATTCCCTGGCCGACAGCGATGTCTGGCAAACCGTGTGCGAGCAGCAGGACCTTGTCTCTAACTCCGGCGTCGTCGTGTGGCTCGACGGTGCACAAGTGGCGCTGTTCTACCTGCCGGGCGCGGAGGGCCGAAGCCTCTACGCCATCGACAACCATGATCCGCAATCCGGGGCGAACGTCATCGGGCGCGGGTTGGTCGGCAGCATCAAGGGGGACCTCGTGGTTGCTTCACCGATCTACAAACAGCATTTCCGTCTTGAGGACGGCAGCTGCCTGGAGTACCCGCAGCAACGTTTGCGGGTCTGGCCGGTGCGCCTTAACGGCGGCGTGGTGGAAGTCGGGCTGGCTTGAGGTCAAGCATCGGCAATAAGCAACGATAGCGGAGGCATCCATGAAAACAGCCGCACAGCTGCTGAAACTGAAAGTCGTGCAAAACCAGCACGTGCACAGCATCGCGCCAGACCAGATGGTGCTTGAAGCACTGAAAATGATGGCCGAGAAGAATGTGGGCGCACTGCCAGTCATCGAAGCGGGGCAGGTGGTCGGCGTTATCAGCGAGCGCGACTATGCACGCAAGGTCGTTCTACAGGGACGCTCCTCGGTCGGCACGCCGGTGCGCGACATCATGAGCGCGCCGGTGGTGACAGCCGACAGTCAACAGAGCATCGAGCGCTGTATGGAAGTCATGACCGACAGCCACCTGCGGCATCTGCCGGTGTTAGATAGCGGCGAGCTGATCGGGTTGTTGTCGATTGGCGACCTGGTCAAAGAGGCGATTGTGGAGCAGGCCGATTTGATCCGGCAGTTGGAGTACTACATTCGCGGGCACTAAGCGGGCCGGGGGCATGCTGAAGCCGCATTGGCGCGCGCGGGCGAAGCGTTGAGCCTGCGTCGCAACATGCAAAGCACCTGACAAATTTTTTTTGAAATCAAGGGGTTGCCAGCCTTCGGAAATCAGTACATAATTCACGCCATCGAAAGCACTGACCGCTGAAAAAGCTCAATGTTTTCAAGGAGTTAGATCTAGATCTTCTCCAAGACTGTACGCGTTTGGTGTTGTGCTACATGACATCAGATGTTTGAGGCCGAGTAGCAAAATGGTTATGCAGTGGATTGCAAATCCACCTACGCCGGTTCGATTCCGACCTCGGCCTCCACTCTTAAAAACCCGTAGATCAACGATCTACGGGTTTTTTTTGGTCACGACAAAACGATGAGTTCCGCAATTTTCGTGATAGCGTTCCGCATCTTGCATGCGGGGAAGCCGACCAAAAGCAAATTTTTGCGGTTTTATTGGGGCATCTGGTGTGGGACGGGGGAGGTTGATGTAGGTATCATACGAACCTACTTGCCCTCGTAGAGCGCGCCTGTGATGGACAGGTTGACTGCCGAAAAACGTAGCTGGTTGATGAGTCGTATCAAGGCGAAGAACACCAAGCCTGAACTTGTTGTGAGACGGTTGGTTTTTGGTATGGGTTATCGCTATCGTCTGCACTCAAAGCACCTTTCGGGGCATCCCGACTTGAGTTTTCCAGGCAGAAAGAAAGCTATTTTCGTTAATGGCTGCTTTTGGCATGGGCATGTTGGCTGCCGTTATGGGCTTCTCCCCAAAACGCGAGTGGACTTCTGGCAATCCAAAATTGAGCGTAACCAGGCGCGAGACAAAGAGAATATTGCATCGCTCGAAGCCGGAGGTTGGCATGTGCTGACTATCTGGCAGTGCGAGTTGAAATCTATCGATTCACTGACGGCTAGGCTAAATGAATTCCTCGAACACGACTAAGTCACGACCTATTGGCATCGATCTTTTTGCGGGTGCTGGCGGTTTGTCCCTCGGTTTTGAACAAGCTGGGTTCGATGTGGCCGCAGCAGTTGAAATCGACCCGATTCATTGTGCAACCCACGAGTTCAATTTTCCGAACTGCAAGACTATATGCGCCAGTGTTACCGACATCAGTGGTAGCGAGATCCGTCGTCTTGCCGGGCTCGGGGGCAAGGAAATCGACGTCGTTTTCGGCGGCGCTCCTTGCCAAGGCTTCTCGCTAATTGGAAAGCGTGCCTTGGATGATCCAAGAAATCAGCTCGTTTTCCATTACGTGAGAATCGTAGAAGAACTGCAGCCGAAGTATTGTGTTTTTGAGAATGTCAAAGGGCTGACTCTTGGAAAGCATTCGGAGTTTCTTAAAGAGCTCATTGCGGCTCTCGGTGACGCCGGTTATGACGTAGTGCTCCCGTATCAGGTGCTCAATGCCGCGGATTACGGGGTACCGCAGGATCGAAAACGACTTTTTTTGATGGGCACAAAGCGCGGGCTCAAAGCTCCTCATTACCCAATGCCTCTCGATCATCGAGTGACAGTAGAGGAAGCGATTGGGGATTTGCCGGATGCAAACACGTTTGCTGAATTGGTCGCAACTGACGCTGTCAGGGCGAAATGGACAACCAATTCATCATATGCACAACGTCTTCGTGACCAGCAGGATGATCCAAGCGATTTTGGCTATAAGCGTGCGTTCGACCAAGACCTGCTGAGTTCGAGCTTGCGTACGGAGCACACAGCTCTGTCCCAGGAGCGCTTCATGGCTACAGAACATGGTAAGACCGAGTCTGTTAGTCGTTTCCGTAAGCTGCCCCCAGACGGCCTATGTAACACGTTACGTGCCGGCACGGACAGCGCTAGGGGGGCTTTCACCTCTCCGAGACCGATCCACCCTTATCAGCCACGCGTTATAACCGTCAGGGAAGCCGCCCGGCTGCACTCGTTTCCTGATTGGTTTCGTTTTCATGCGACTAAGTGGCATGGATTCCGTCAAATCGGCAACAGTGTTCCACCACTGCTAGGTCGGGCAATAGCCTCGTCGATAGTAGAAGCTCTTGAAATTAAGCCGACAAAACCTCGCCGGATTCTTGATCAGGGATCAACCACGTTGCTCGGTTTGGATATGGGGAACGCGGCACGCTATTTTGATGTGCCGCGTGACACCATCGCTCAGCGGACACGCAAAAATGTCGCATCCTCACTAATGGAAGAGACAGATGCCTGAGGGTAAAAAGGTTCGCCGGCCGAACCGTTACGAAGCAATTATTGCGAAGATCTTCGATAATAATTACAAAGAGGGGCTGAGCGAGTTTCAGTTTTCTCGCGCGGAAATTTCGGCGATTGCTGATGAGTTGAAGATCGTTTTGCCGAAGAATATCGGAGATATTATCTACGCTTTCCGCTATCGGTACGAGCTGCCAAAGTCAATTTTAGAGACCGCGGAAGAAGGAATGGAGTGGATAATTAAAGGCTCCGGTTCGGCTCTCTATAAATTTAAAAAGGTAAAGCTAAACCGTATACTTCCTCGCGAAGAACTGATCACTATCAAGGTGCCGGATGCGACGCCAGAGATAATCAGTGCTTACGCCTTGAGTGATGAGCAAGCTCTGCTCGCTAAGGTTCGATACAATCGTTTAATTGATATTTTTTTAGGTATTACTGCCTACTCCTTGCAAAATCATCTCCGTACTCATGTCAAAGCGATTGGTCAGATCGAAATTGACGAGGTCTATGTCGGAATCGACAGGCATGGCCGGCAGTTTGTCGTGCCGGTGCAGGCGAAAGGAGGGAGTGATAAGCATGGTGTAGTGCAGACCGATCAAGACATTGCTTATTGTAAAGCCAAGTTTCCTGATCTTGTCTGTAGAGCAGTGTCGGTCCAATTTATGACTAATGGACGAATAGCGATGTTTGAACTTACTGTTCAGGATGATGAGGTTAAGGTGGTAGAGGAGAGGCACTACCAACTGGTAAGCGCCTCATCAATTACTGTCGATGATTTGCGAGCGTATTCTTCGCACGGTAACTAGTACGAAGAATTGTTCTAGCGAATGATTTATTTCGTAGGGCGCACAATTTCACCTACACGGCGATATACCTTTCTGGTCATTTCCTGCGTGGAGTGGCCAAGCAACTGGCTGGCATGACCTATATCTTCGATCTCACTGGCAGCTTTCGGCCGAATATCTCGGAATTGGAATTTTCGGATTTTGGCTGCCAGTGCTTCATCACCCTCTGACGTAGCTTTCACAGCAGCATTTTCCCGTGTCTCGTCCCAACGATTCCTTAGCATCGCGTAGCTCATTCTCAAGCCTGCTTGGTTAGTTATCAGGTTTGAACTTCGAATGCCTGTGAAGGCTCTTCTATCAAGCAGGTCGTCCAAAAAGCGGCTCAGGTCGGTGGCGGTGATACCGTTGTGAAGTCGTATGCGGAGTCTTTTCTCCGTTTTGCCTTGGCCTACCATCAGAAATCCATCGTTCATGTCGGCGATCGATATTTTTAGTACGTCTGCTGGCCGCTGACCTGTGAGATAGGCAAGGTCCATAGCATCCTTGAGGTCCTGTGGGGCCTGCGTATAGACGGCTTTCCAAACGATATCTCCTGCGTAGTAGTCTCTCGGCATCTCTTTGTTTCGGCGAAGGCCAAAGCATGGATTCGCTTTGTCAGTCATGCCCCACTCACGGGCGAAGGTGAACATCGTGGATAAGAGCGCGATTTCGCGGTTTGCGCGAACTTTAGCTGTCCGTGCGTCACGGTACTGTGCAATTACCTGCGGCGTTATGGCATCAATCGGGGCAGACTCGAAAGCTTTCCTGAGTTGTCTCAGGCCTTTTGTGTAATCGTCCTGGGTGCCTGGTTTAAGTTTTGGGATGATCTTCGACTCGTAATCGTCAAACAGCCGGCCCATCAAGTGGACCGGTTTAGGAACTGCTTTGCGATCAAGCCGTGCCCATTCGAGCTTTGCTTCGTCGAGAACCCCGCCCAAGGGGATCTCGACGCGATTGCCGTCGGCGTCTCTGCCGTTGTAGTAGTAGCCCACCCAGATCTGGCCGTTTTTCCTTTTGCGAGTGCGACGGATCATCCTTGGTGGCAGGTCTCGGTTTGCTGGTTTCTTATGGCGCATTTTTAGCTCACACGGGAAAGGTCAAGGGACCAAGTTTCGGCGACAGCATTGGTTGCTGATGGGCGTACCCCGGCAAGTTTTAGGCGTGCGTAAACACGGCCCACGACGGGCCGTTGTGCGCCTGTGAGTACGTGTTCCCAAGCATTTTGAGTCAGCCACTGTCGTTGGAAAGACGGCGTCTTGTACCCGGTTATAGCTGCCAGCTCATCTTCTGTCAGCGTCTCACTTGGGAGTTGGAACGTGTTTGCTGTATTCATGCTGCCTCCTTGTCAGCTAGCGGAGAGCAATTCGAATGCTCCCGCAGCCACGACTGGAACCTGTCCGTTGCCGAGGGCCTTAAGTCGGTCCACCCGATAGGCCATCCCATCAACCACTCGACCCATTCCGGGTTCAGATGACCACCATCCAATGCCATCACTGCGTGATCGAGCCGATCGTTTGATCGGTCTGCCCCCGATTTTCGAATTAGCGCGGCAGGGGAAGATCCTTTTGACATGCTCGCCACGGGCGTTGGCCACCGACTGGCGGGTGTCTTCTGCGATGAGCCAGATCCGGTTTCGCTGGTGAGGCGCTCCGAAGTCAGCCGCTCCGATAACACCCCATCGCGCGTCATACCCCATTTCGGTAAGGTCACTGAGCACGACGGCAAGTCCTCTTCCCACAAGCAATGGTGAGTTCTCCAGTTCGACGTAGCGCGGTCGTACTTCATCGGTAATTCGTGCCATCTGCCGCCACAGTCCGGAGCGGGCGCCTGCGATGCCCAAACCGTTGCCTGCGGCCGAGATGTCCTGGCAAGGAAATCCTCCCGAAACCACGTCAACAAGGCCTCTCCATGGCCGTCCGTCAAAGCTGCACACGTCAGACCAAATCGGGAAAGGCGGGAGCAGTCCATCGGTTTGTCGTTGCGCCAGAATCTGTGCGGCGTAGGCATCACGCTCAACAGCGCAGACGGTGTGCCAGCCGAGGAGGTGGCCGCCGAGTATTCCGCCACCAGCGCCTGCGAAAAGAGCCAGCTCATTCACGCGACCTCCAATGAAAGACGTTTATACCCCTGGACAAGCTGCGCGAGCGGGCAATTCTGAGCGATTAGCGTTGCATCAGGAGCGGCTGCCTCGCGCAGCTTTTCGTGGGGTATAAGTGCCTCGGCAGTGGAGGTGAGAGGGTCAATAATGCCTGCTGCTGCGCAGCAGAGGCTGTTTGTTTCTGGTGCGTCGACGCCAATGGCATTGCGGAGCAAAGCGGTCGATGTCTGGGTGGTGTTCTGTTCCATCTTCATGCCGCTTTCCTCCGGTGTTCGATAGCCAGTTGGTCCATCAGGCGCTGGTGAAGCGTTAGCCGTGTGTCGGTGGTGGTGGCGGTGGGGGGCTTGTTCATGCGGCCTCCTTGATCAGTTCGGCGAGCAGCACAGTGTTGCGGGTGTTCTTGTGCAGCTTACGTAGGGCGTCCTGGCCGATCAGCGTGGTCAGCTGTCGATCGAACTCTTTGCGGAAGCGTGTCACTTCGCGAAGCTCGGCTGAGGCCTTCGTGAGCTGTTGTTGCAGCTCTCCAGCCGCTTGGGGTGTGAGGCGTAGGAGGGCACGTTTCATGCTGCGGCCTCCTGCTCTACTGGCTCCAACAGGGCGGCCATGGCGAGTGCTTGTTCGCGGAGGGCGACGGATTCGCGTTCGAGTTTTTTGCCGGTGCGGAATGCGGCGAATGTTTCGGCGGCAATCCTGAGTTTTTCGGCGATGGCCAGCAAGGTTTGGCGTTGTTGTTCTCCCAGTTTCGAAGTGGCCAGTGCGCGCTCGTAGCGGGCGTAAAGCTGCTGGTGGTGTTCCCTTGCCTGGTCGATCGACAGCTCCAGGTTGCGGACGGTTTGCGTATGGTCGGATTGCTGGATGGCCATGCCTTCATCAATGCCCTCGAGGCGACCATCGATGAGGCCGCCGCGATAGCCGGCCCAATAGGTGAGGCCGACGAGCAAGATGAGGACGATCAGTGCGCAGATCTGGGTTGTAGTCATGTGGTGTGCTCCTGGTGATTTTGGTTGGCCGGTGGTGGCGGCCGTTTTGGTTACTGGTCTTGCGGAATTGAATCGGCCTGTTTCTTTGCTTGCTCTTCGTCTGCTGAATAGGCCCTGATGTCTATCCACGACGCCAAGTGGCGAATATGGACGTACTTGAAGGACTTTCGGCTGTCTTTAAGCGTGGTCACTGGCAGCGGGATGCGGCCGTTGTCCAGGTCGGACGCGAATGTCTGTTCGTTGAGATTGCGGAAGTACTGCAGGCGAAGTTTTTCTAGAGGGATGAGCACGTCGCCGAAGGTGCGGTAGAGCAGTTCAACGGTTACCGTTTCTGGTGCCGGCATTAGCCGGAGTGGGTTCTGATTGGCGTTGCTCATGGGCTTGCGTGGCCTCCTTGCGTTTGAATCGTGATGGGTGATTCCAGGCGTTTAGGCAGTGGCGTTTGGTCAGCTCCCGCAGATGTTCGGGTACTTCGAGGAGCGCGGCGTTGCGCTCCTCGCGTGTACCCATGGCGATGATCTGGCGGGCGTATTCCCTAGGCCACGTCACGGTTGTCTACCGGGATGCCTGGCAGCTCCAACCCCAGTTGCTCGGCCAGCCAACGAATGCCGGGGTGTTTGACCCGGGTTGATTGGCTGTACTGCATGCCGAGTTGTTCGTGATACCAGTGGCCGTCCTTGACCCTTAGGTAGTAGCGGTCACGGGTGGGGTAGGCCGGCAGGTTCCGTTCGTTTAGCAAGCCCTTTTCCCGCATCAGGGAGATGAGCTTGGGCCGTGTCAGGCCAAACTGACTTGCGGCCTGGGCGAGCGTGCGTTCCATGGCATCCCCCTCACGCAGCGTGTGCGGCAGGTGTCGCCGCAGCAGCCAGGTGGTTGATGGACTCCACGACCTTGCCGTAGATCTCGACATCCGTGCCGCACACGGTGAAGCATTTCGTACGCGGGCTCTTCACTCCGATGCTCAGGATGGTGGTGACGCCAGGGCGGGTGTGGGTGCGGTGGATCGCGACGTGGAGTGGTAGTTCGAAACCCATGTCGAGGCTCAAGGTGCCGCCGGTGATGACCAGCTCGAACACGCGCTGCCTGTCCTGAAGATCAAACCGGCCGTATTCGCGCTTTGTGTGGGGCAGGTAAGACAGATCACCTGTGTTGCTCGGTTCGAACGGGCCGTTGGCGATTTCTTCGATGAAGTCGGCCAGCTTGAGGTGCATCTTCTTTTCGTTGTTCAAGGTCAGCGTGTGGCGTTCGCTGCCCAGTTCGACGACGAAGGTGCTTTCCTTTGTGCCATGTTCAACCTTGAGACGGAACGCTAGGCGTTCACGCTTGGGCATTGTCCGAAGGACGTGATTGAAAGTCTCGGTCAGGTTGACCTGAGCATTCAGCAACTGCAGGGTGCGGTTGTCGAGTTTGAATTTGCTCATGCTGCGTGCCCCCCACCATTCGGGTCGAATGGCGCGGGAGCGGTGCGGGCTTTCGGCTTCGGTTTGGTGGTGGCAAACGGGCAGCCGTATTCGCGGGCAAGGCGGCGAATTTCGAAGATGCGGAAGGGGTCAGCAGCGGCTGGATGGACATGTAAGGTGGCTGTGGTGTGCATGGTGTTGCCTCGCTCTGTGGTGGAGAGTGAGGCAAATATTAACCATAAAGGTTAACTATGCAAGAAAAAATAACCTCCTGGGTGTTATGAGGCTGAGCTGTTCGTTGCCAGGTCTATCAGCAATTCACGTGACTGTCTGTCTATTCGTTTTTTAAATTCGTACTCAATTTCTTCGTCAGTTAGACCGGTTATATTTTTATTGAAGTAGTCCGTTAGTACGGCCTGCATCTGAGGAATGGTGTATTTATCAAAATTTGGTACATAGTTTGTAATGTGGCGGCGTCGATTAATTTCATAAAAAGCCCTAACAAAACTTTTTGGTGTTATTGGCGCTTTAAATCTCTTTACTAATCGGTCGACATATAAATCTAGTTGATGAAGCAGTTTTTCGTCATCGATTTCAGAAAAAAAGAACAGCCAACCTCGGCTCTTTTCTTGAAAGACACATCCCGTAATTCGCATGTTCAGGCGCCAAGTTAAAAAGTCTAGACTTTTTATTTTTGAATGTTTGTAGCCTGTAAATATCGAGGCAAGCGAGTCTTTTAATTTTTCAATGGAGCCAGAGCGGGCAGTGGTGATAGGGGTGTCAACTTTTTTAATTATTTCGTTTCGGAATTCATAGCCTAAGTAGTCAAATTTTTCACCCAGCTTGCCCATGGAGGATTTATGAGGTGCCTCAATAGGGTCGTGGACTTGAAGTCCAATGGATTTAAACTGATGAACGATTTCCTTCGCAATGTTTTCTTTATTGGTGTCGTTGCATAAAATTAGAATGTCATCGACGTAACGAAAGTATTGTGCGTCTGGTAGCGTGGAGAATTTTTTATCGATGTTTATTAGGTAGACTGCAGCTAGTACATTAGAGATGGCCAGCCCTTGTGGTACGCCTATGGTATTGGCAGTATCAAATGAGCTGGATTTGCTAACGGTTGGTGTTGAAATAGCATTGATAATAAGATTAAGTATTATCGGAGAGCGAATTTTTGATCTCAGTCTTTTTAGAAGTTCTTCATGAAGAACCGTTGGGTAAAAATTACTTACATCTAATTTGATAAAGCTATCGTATTTTCCGGAGTCAACACAATTTTTTACAATGCGGACGGTATCTTGAGGAAGCTGAAACGAAATCGAAGACTGATATGTGTGCATTAAAACATCACAAAGAGCTCGCAGGCATATCCGATCACGAATTGTAGGGATCGATATCTCACGGGGAGATTTTCCTCTGCCTTTGCTAACGAGTTTTAATTTGTACTTTGTAAACGCATATGTTCCGGCTTTCGCTTTTCTTGATGTAATGGCAATTTGCTCTTTGAGCAGGCGCCAGAATTGTTTTTGGGTTAAGTTGTCAATGCCGGTGGCACGAGAAAGTACAATATGTTCGGCATAGATTTTTTTCAGGTTTTTAGTGCTGAAAGCTTTGTTGAAGTGAGCCTTGGCGCTCATGTAGAGGTCCCTATTTCCATCGCAAAAAACATCCCGATTGGCAGTAAATACAAAATTGTCAAAGCGGTGCAGCGTTTAAGGTAGTAAAAAATAACCTTTAACCAAATAAAACAAGTCGGATGTTTGGTTAGACCGCGGCGATGATGTTTTGGCGAGGGGTGGGAAAGATACGTGTCGCAGAGAGTAATGCAGTAGTCAATATCTTCGTGGTTTTCGCAGCTTTTCAGAATCTCTTGATATCGTATGTTGATTTTTGAGATATCTGCATCCGCCGCCTTTGCTTGTGTATAAAGTTCTTGCAGGCTTTCATAGCATTCTTTTATCAGGTTGGCCCTTTCTTTGTAAGATAGTCCATTAATGAACCCTGAAATACTTAAGATTAAGACTGAAAAGGCAACCCATGATACGTTCGCATAACTACTGGCTGTGGCTTTTAGGTAGTATACAGATACAGCTGCTGATAAAAATGAATACCAAATTAGAAGCAGTTGCGCTTGAAAGGCATTAGCGAGTAATCGTTTTTCTGCTTGAATTCTGGATTTGCGGGTCCACCAAATGTTGTCTGCGAACATTTGTAAAAATTCCTTTTTTATGGAAGGTGCGATGGGGTGCCGATTTTAGTTAAGAGTGTAACGCTCGTTTCCGAGCAAGCCCGAAAGCTAAGAGCCGAAGCCCTTCGTAATTAGTTGCACCCATTTCTGGATGGTCGAGTTACCAACACACCCCAAAGCGCTTCTTTTTTACCTTGAACGGGGGTGAAATGCCAGTATTTTTTGAGAGGAATTTTCAATGCATTTGGATTCAAAGGTCTGAAATTTTCCATCGTGCTCTCCCGCAGATCGTCCATTCTTCTGACATTCGGATGATTCGTTCGGGCCAATCTGGATTAAGCGCGAACAGATACTGCTCTTCGCCTTCTTGTTTCAGCTGTTTGAGCGTTGCTGCTTGATCTCTGGTTCGTTTAGCTGCAACGAAATGGCCCGGCATTGCCTCAAGAGAAGGGTCGATCACGATCTTATCTCCCTCCATAAATTTCGGTTCCATGCTAATCCCTTCGACCCGAAGAATAAATGCATGAGGACCGACGGGGCCTGGTGCATCTATCCATTCTTCAGCATCTCTTGGATCGAAAGTGCCATGAGCCTCGCACCAGGCACCTGCTGCGATTGATCCTATAACTGGCAATTTACGCCCAGTGTGACTTAGCACTGTGGCGTTGTTGAATTCACCCAATCCGTAGGGCATATCGAGATAGCCGCTGTGAAGTCCCAAAGCTTTTTCTATCTCGCGGGCAATTTGATCGCCGATACCTTTTGTGGGGTTTTTACCGCCGAAAGCACTCACTTGAGCCGGTGCTTTGCCCAAAAGGTCAGCCAGGTCAGTCAGGCGAAGCTTTTTCTCAGCCAAGACTCTGCGGAAATTTTGAAGACGCGTATCTGAGATTTTCATCAGGTGATTCTGGCTAAATTAACCTTCTAGGTGAATGTCCATGTAGGTATTGCAAAAAATAACCTATATGGTTAAATTTGGTGTCGGAGGTACACCATATGAAGGTACGCGATTATATAAACCGTTTGGATTCTGGGGCACTCATGGCCTACGCCGAGCGTTGTGGCATTGCTGTGAGCTATCTGCGACTCCACGTCAAATATGCGAGTAAAGATCCTAGCGTGTCGTTGATCAAGTCATTGGCCCGAGAGAGCGAAGGTTGCGTTTCACTTGCAGAGGTACTTGAGCATTTTGGTATCACAGAAACAATTCCCGCATCCAAAGCAGCATAGCTAGAAAAAAGGCGACCAAAAGGCCGCCCAGTTTCTCCCGGCACGCACCACCACAGCGCTGTCGGGTCGCAGTAAAGGAAGGCGGGCACACCACATGCTAACCACCTCTCTTTACTGCGCTTTCCAAGGCACGGATGCCTTGGTGTTGCTGCCTTTTCCACCACAGATTGGGCAGCGGTTGCGCTAGGGGGGAGCAACGGATTGCTCGCCCCGGCACGGTGCCGGTTTTGGTCTTGCGGACCTCGCCGGCGTTTGGGCCCTTTCAAGCCACGCGGCAAATGTATCACCACTGCATGTCGCGCGGCACTGGCAACTTATAAGGATTAATGCCATGAGCCGAATCGCTCTGAGTTCTGTTGAGCGGGCGCAGCGGGAAGTTCTGCCGCTCGATCTCGCGCTTTATCACGCTGCTCGGGACTATCCCGGTGGCGCCGCAGCAATCGCCGCCACCACCGGCAGAAACGCCACCACGCTGCAGCACAAACTCTCTCCCACACACCCCAGCCACACGGTGAACATTCAGGAGTTCGGCGAGATCCTGGAGTTGACCAAGGATCGCCGCATTCTGGATGCGGTGCATGCGCTGGTCGGTGATACGACTTGGCAGGAACTGGCCGAGGCGTACACCAATGACATGCCCGAGACGCTGACCACTGGCATTGCTGAGTATTTTCGGCAGGTGGCGGATCTGGCCGATACGTGGGCTAAAAGCATCGGCGATGGGGTGGTGTCCGACGAGGAGTTGGCCGCCATCCGCCTGCAGGTGTTTCGCGGGATTCAGGGGTTGCTGGGGATGTTTAACCGCGCCACGTATGTCAACCAGACCACGCGGGGTGCAGACCGTGGCTGACTGGGCGGATATGGCGGGGGAGATTCTGGAGCGTTCTGAGGAAGCTTTTGCCGCGCGCAAGCCTATGCAAGTAGCTGACTCGCGCAAGACCTGCATTGACTGTGAGGAGCCTATCTCTCCTGCGCGTCGGGCGGCTTCGCAAGGTTGCAAGCGTTGCACGGAGTGCGAAGAACTCAAGGCCAAGCAAGGGGGGCATTATGCTCGATGAAGTCTTGGGTCAATTCGCAGACTATGGCCTTGAGCCTGAGCAGCCGTTGATCTTTGGCAAGCTCACCCGATGCAAGACTGCCCAGGACAAGGGCAAGGAAAAGAACGGCTGGTATGTCATCCATGAGCATCGGACCGAGAAGAACGAGACGCTGATTTTCGGCAGCTTTGGTGATTGGCGTTCGGGTGAGACACAGAAGATCAAAGTCAAAGCCGGTCGGATGTCGCCAGAAGAGCGTGAGGTGATGCGTGCACGACAGGAGGAGGCCAAGCGCCGTGCTGCCGAGATCGCAGCGAATGCAGCGCGTCGTGCGGCGAATCGGGCAGCGGGGTTGTTCGAACGCATGCCGGAGAAGGGGCGCAGCGACTATCTGGATCGAAAGCAGATTGTTGGTTTTGGCGTTCGATATGCACCGCGCTCAGGCGCGTTTTTGGTGCCTATGTGTAACGTGCGGGATCAGATCGTCGGGCTGCAGGTGGTGTTTCCGGCCAAGCAAGAAGACACCGGCCGGGACAAGTCCTACTGGCCTTACGGCATGTCGAAGGAGGGTGCTTTTCACCTGATCGGGCCGCACCCGGAGCCGGGTGAGCCGGTGCTGGTGTGTGAGGGTTACGCCACTGGTGCCAGCCTGCATATGGCGACTTCGCTGACTGTGGCCATCGCTTTTGATGCGGGCAATTTGTTGGTGGTTTGCAAGGCCATGCGCGAGCGATTCCCCGGTTGCCCGCTGATTGTTTGCCGGGATGATGACTGGAAGACGAAACGCCCGAATGGTGAGCCCTGGAACCCGGGTGAAGAGAAGGCGAACAACGCCGCGTTGATTGTTGGCGGGCAGGTGGTCGCGCCGATCTTCTCGGGTGAGCGGGAAGACAAATGGACCGACTTTAATGACCTGCATATTGCCGAAGGTTTGGACGCAGTACGCCGCCAGGTGTTGGCGGTGGTCAAGCCACCGGCTGCAGGCGGTTGGAAGGATATGTTGGCCCGCAGCGAAAGCGGTGCCTTGATCGCGCATATGCAGAACGTTGAGCTGATCCTCGGGAATGATGAGCGTTGGGCTGGGGTGATTGGTTATAGCGTGTTCAGTTCGAAGATCATCAAGTTGCGCGCGGCACCTTATGGCGGTGGTGCAGGTGACTGGGCTGACATCGATGATATGCGGGTGATGAAGTGGCTCGCGCAGCAGTACAACCTGCGGGTTAAGGCATCTCATGTGGTTGAGGCGGTCAGTGTGGTCGCGCATGACCACGCCTTTCACCCGGTGCGTGAATACCTGGAAAAGCTTGTGTGGGATCGTGTCCCTCGGTTGGATAGTTGGTTGACTGATGTACTCGGCGTTGAGGCCAGCGACTACTCGGCCAAGGTGGGCAAGCGTTGGCCGATCTCGGCGGTGGCTCGGGTGATGCGCCCGGGCTGCAAGGCCGACTCGGTGATGATCCTCGAAGGCGGGCAGGGTGAAGGTAAGTCTACAGCGATGGGGATTCTCGGCGGTGAGTGGTTTATGGATACACCGTTCGCCCTTGGTGATAAGGACAGCTTTCAGGCGATTCGCGGTAAGTGGATTGTCGAGCTGGGGGAGTTGGATAGCTTCAACAAGGCCGAGAGTACCAAGGCCAAGCAGTTCTTTTCGGCGTCCATCGATACCTACCGCGAGAGTTACGGCCGCAGAACGAATGACGTGCCACGCCAGTGTGTTTTCGTGGGTACTACCAACCAAGAGGAATACCTCAAGGACGCCACGGGCAACCGGCGTTATTGGCCGGTGTTCTGCAACAAGGTCGACCTCGATGCCTTGCGCGAGATACGTGACCAGCTATGGGCCGAGGCGGTGTTTTGCTATGAGGCCGGTGATATCTGGTGGGTGACCAAGGATGAGTCGCAGATGTTTGCCGAGGCGCAGGATGAGCGCTTTGTGGTGGACGAGTGGGAGGGGCCGATACTGCATTGGTTGGAGGAGTCACAGATTGGCGAAACTACGACTGGCAATGACATTCTGAGTCAGGCCTTGAAACTGGATTTCGGCCATTGGGGTAAGCCAGAGCAGATGCGCGTTGGGGCGATCATGCATCGGCTTGGCTGGCGTAAGAAGCGCCTGACGGCATTGCCGAAAAGCGGTGTGCGGCAATGGGCTTATCAGAAGCCGGCCACTTGGGGGCGTTGTTCTGCATTGCAGCAGGCACCGATTGAGGAGCCTTGCTTTGATTAAGCGTATCGATGAGATGCTCAAGCTTTGGGCGCAGGATCTGCATTCGCCGGTGCCCGAAAGCTATGGCGGGGCAAGTGGCGGGAACATGATCGCGATGCTGATGGAGTGCAAGGGGGAGCTGATACGGGGGACTCGTGGTAGTCGGGTGTTGTTGGATGAGTCGGCGGATATTGAGTTGATCGTCAATAAGCACCTGGCACCTGAGTTGGCTTTGGTGGTGTGGGAGCACTACTGCAACCATGAAAGCTTTCTGTCGCAGAAGATGTTGCACTGTGGGTGTAGCGCGCCGACCTACTACCGTTGGTTGCATGATGCCCATGTGAACATCGAAGGCTTGCTGATGGGGAAGGCTGCATGACCTTTGGTATCAATCCGTCCGTCACTGTCCTACCGTCCGGCCTCGTCCTACTGTCATCTACAGCAGTAGGACAGGCGCAGGCCGCGTTGTTGCTGGGCTGTCCTACTGTCCAACCTTCACCCGCGTCATGCACACATATGCGTAGCGGGCACGTATTCGCGCCTATGGCGCGTACGCGTGCTTTTAGCTTTCTCTCTATACACGAGAGAAAAGTAAAAAAGGTAGGACAGTAGGGCAGCGCCGCGAATTTAGGGGGCTCCAACTGTCCTACTTCGATTCTGAATGGTGGGACAGGTAGGACAGCGCCAGAGGCGCTGAAGGCCGAAAAAAAGATATTCACCGACATTGCCTAGACGTAGCCCAGACATTCACCGGGTGGCATTAAAGTGGGGTTGCTGCCATGAGAATCCACCTGTAAAAAGTAGTCATCTTCGATAGGTGCGACCGCAGAGAGCGGCAGGCACCACACCACCAAACCCGGCCATTGCGCCGGGTTTTCGCGTTTATGGGGTAGGCGATGACGAATGAGCAGCAGGCGTTGGTAGATATGCCGGTTTGGATGGTGATTGTCTTGTCGCTGGTCGGCGGCGTGTCCGGTGAGATGTGGCGAGCTGACAAGGCAGGGGTGCGGGGTTGGCCGCTGGTGAGGCGATTGGCGCTGCGGTCCGGTGCCTGCGTTGCTTGCGGGTTGTCGACGATGATGCTGCTGCATGCCGCCGGGGTTTCGATTGTTGCAGCAGGGGGCATCGGATGTTTGACGGCCATGGCCGGCGCCGATGTAGCCATCGGGTTGTACGAACGCTGGGCGGCAAAGCGGTTGGGCCTCTCCGATCTGCCACCGAACGGTGGCGGGGAGGCCTGAAATCGCCGGGGACCCTGGGGTTATCCGGTGGGTACGGGGTCGGAAACCCGCGGGAAAGCGTTAGCGGCAGGGTTGCCAGCTTACTGAAATTCAATCCATTGAAATTGAAAGGTTTTCATTGAAAAGCCGTTGAAAAAGGAGGGCTCATGACAGAACCAACCTACCTGTCAAAGAGCGCTTTCGCGGCTCGCATCGGCAGGTCTCCCAGTTACATCACCTGGTTGAAAGACAACAACCGCTTGGTGCTTTCATCGGATGGCAAGAAAGTCGATGTCCTTGCGACCGAGGCATTGATCGCCGACACCGCTGACCCGAGCAAGGCCGCCGTTGTGGCTCGTCACCACCAAGACCGGCTTCAGCGTGATGTTTACAGCCAACTGACTCCAAGGGCTGAGCCGACTTCAACGGCTGCGCCGCCGCACGCGTTAACACCTGCGGGGCAGCAACCCGATTTCCACAAGTCCCGAGCACTGCGTGAGCAGAGTCTTGCGGAGCTGAGCGTGATTGAACTACGCACAAAGCAGGGCTTGCTTGTCGAGCGTGAGGCCGTTGAAGTTAGCGCATACAACGCAGGCCGCCTGTTGCGTGATCAGTTGCTACGGCTGTCGTCCCAGCTTTCATCTGAGTTCGCGGCTATGACGGATCCCTGGGAAATCGAACGACACCTGACGGCAGAGTTGCGTCGAACGCTCGAGGACGCCGAGCGACTATCTGCGGCAGACCTCGATCAAGCAATTTCAGTGAGCTAACGCTATGTCAGAAGAGTTTCCTGATGGTGCAGAGGTGTACCGCGAATCGTATTTTCGTGGCCTTAGACCCGACCCCGATCTTTGGGTCGACGAGTGGGCAGACGAGTTCATGCGCATTCCAAAAGATACGGGAGCGCCAGAGCCCGGTAAGTATCGGACTGCGCGCACACCCTACGCCCGTGAGCCCATGCGTTGTTTGTCTCCTGCTCACCCGTGTCGTCGTGTGGTCACGATGGTGGCCTCACAGCTTATGAAAACCCAGATCGCCTTGAACTGGATTGGTGCCTTGATCCATATGGCTCCTTCCAACATCCTGGCTTTGCTGCCCAATTTGACCTTGTCCAAACGGGTTTCCGGACGGATCAAAAAGACTATCAAGGCAACACCCGTACTGAGCGAGCGTGTTGCCGCTAACCGTTCTCGTGACACATCTAACACGATGGACACCAAGGAGTTCGAGGGCGGCTCGCTGTACGTCAACACTGCTGGGTCGGCCGCCAACTTGTCCGAGCTATCCGCACGTTACATCTATGGTGACGAGGTAGATCGTTGGGAAAACGATGTAGGGCAAGAGGGCGATCCTGTTGCACTGGCTGAGACTCGAGCGACAAACTTTGGCCGCAACGCCAAGATTTATTTCTCAAGTTCCCCGACCATCAAGGGCGCGTCGCGGATCGCTGACCTCTTCGAGGCGAGTGACCAGCGCTATTACTATGTTCCCTGCCCGGCCTGCGGCTTTATGCAAGTGTTGGAGTGGGAGCGCCTGCTCTACGGTGAGGACTTCAAGAATGTGCATTACCAGTGCGCCGGGCCTGAATGTGACGTTCTGATTGAAGAGCATCACAAGAGCAACATGCTCGCTCGTGGCGAATGGCGTGCACATGGCAAGGAAGGCGGCCAGACGGTCGGCTTCCATCTCAACGCGCTGTATTCGCCAATAGGTTGGCTGTCCTGGCAGTCGTTGGCGATGGAGTTCGAAGAAGCTAAGACATCACAGAAAGCCGGTGAAATGGGCTTGATGCAGGTGTTTTATAACACCCGGCTTGCCAAGGTTTGGGATAGCGCTCAAGAGCAAACCAAAGCCGAGGTCCTGCGTGATCGGTCAAGGCTAGAACTTTACGGTTTAGGTTCGATGCCGGCAGCGGTGCTGATGCTGACCGGAGCGGTCGATGTACAGGCTAATCGCTTGGAGTTAATGGTCATGGGCTTCGGTGTTGGTATGGAGCGCTGGGTTGTTGACTTCCAGGTGGTCTGGGGAGATCCCGCAAAGGAAAGTACATGGTTGGTGCTGGACGAAAAGCTCAAGGCTCGCTACCGACATCCGTGCGGTGTGGGTCTTGCAATTCTCGCAACGGCGGTCGACTCCGGCGGTCATCATACTGATGAGGTGTATCAGTTCTGCCGCCTGCGACGTTGGCGCAACGTGTTTGCAGTTAAGGGTGCGAGCAAGCCCGGCAGGAATGTCATTGCACAGCGTCCGTCCATGATGGATGTGACCTGGAAAGGTCAGACCGAACGCAATGGCGTTGAGCTGTGGTTTGTAGGGACAGACACTGCGAAGGATTGGATCTATAACCGCTATTCATTTGAATCGGGACCTGGTGCGCTCCACTTTCCTAATGATCTGCCGGATGAGTTCTTTGACCAGTGCGTAGCCGAGCATAAGGTTGCTCGCAAGGTTAGGGGGAAGGTGCGTACCGAGTGGGTGAAGGGGCATGGCGAACGCAACGAAGCCCTCGACCTGATGGTGTATAGCCTGGCCATGGCGCACTACTTGGGCATCAACCGGTATCAGGAGCATGACTGGGATCGGGTACGGCAGGCCCTGGCCCAGTCTGGCTTGTTTGACGACGCCTTGGGCATCAAGCCTGTACGGGGCGAGCGTGTCGAGGAAGACGAAATTGCTGTGCCTGTGGCCGTAAGACAGGCGCAGCCCGCACCACCACCTGCTGCCCCGGTCGTGCAACCGCGACCTGCAGCATCACCACCTCAACGCCGCAGCTCCACCAGCGGTTACCTCAAGAGACGCTGATATGTCCTTTACCCAAAAGCACCTCGACGCGGTTGAGGCGGCCATCGCTCGGGGTGAAAAAGTCGTGCGCTACACCGACCGCACCGTCGAATACCGCACAGTCGACGAGCTGCTCAAAGCACGCGAAGAAATACGCATGTCACTGATCAGTGCGGCCGGGCCACGCTCTCGGGTGGTTCGGTTGTACCACGGAGGCAAAGGACTCTAATGGCTCGCCACTTTCCGACGCTCACCCGTAACGGATTCGTGTTGCCGTCGAACATCAAGGCCAGTTACGAAGGCGCCGGGGAGGGCCGCCGCTCAACTGGCTGGGATGCTCCTGACAACGGGATCAACAGCATCAACACCCCGGCCTTGCGCAACTTGCGTTCACGGTCTCGGGCAGCGGTTCGCAACGACCCGTATGCCTACAACGTGATCGACAAGCGCGTCAGCAACTTGATCGGCACCGGCATCACGCCAAGACCGAAAACCGACGACGAAGCCCTGCGCAAACTGCTGCAGGAACTCTGGGACGATTGGGTCGATGAATCGGACGCCGATGAGCGCACCGACTTCAACGGCCAGCAGGCGCTGGTTGCTCGCACAGTAGAAACCTCGGGCGAATGTTTTGTGCGGCTACGACCGCGTGGTCTGGACGAAGGCCTCGCGGTGCCGTTGCAGTTGCAGATTCTGGCGCCGGAATTTGTGCCACACGACAAGTTCGAAACCACCAAAACCGGCAACTTTATCCGCGCCGGTATTGAGTTCACCCCGGACGGCAAACGGGTGGCGTACTGGATGTACCTGTCGCACCCGCGTGATGCGTCGTCGCTGAACGCCGGTTACAACCAACTGGTGCGAGTGCCGGCCGCGCAGGTGCTGCACATCTTCGAACCGGTCGAACCGGGACAACTGCGCGGCGTGCCGCGATTGTCGCCGGTGCTCAAGCGCCTGCGCAGTCTCGACAACTACGACGACGCGGTGTTGTTCCGCCAAGAAGTAGCCAACCTGTTTGCAGGTTTCATCAGTCGACCAGCGCCGGACTCCGGGCAGACGCCCAGAGATCCCGTCACCGGCCAGCCACTGATTCCCGATCGTGACGGCTTTACCCCGATGGTCGCACTGGAGCCCGGCACCATGCAGGAGCTGGGGCCCGGTGAAGAGGTTGAGTTCTCCAAGCCGCCGGACGCGGGCAACAACTATCCGGACTTCATGCGGCAGCAGCTGATGGCTGCAGCTGCGGGAACGGGTACGCCTTACGAGATCCTCACTGGCGACATGCGCGAGGTTAACGACCGGGCACTGCGGGTCGTGCTCAATGAGTTTCGCCGCCGCCTGGAGCAGCTGCAATTCGGCGTTTACGTGCATCAGCTTTGCCGCCCGGTGCGGGCCGCCTGGATGGACATGGCGGTGTTGTCCGGTGTTCTGGTGTTGGACGACTACGCCCTGCGGCGCCGGCATTACCTGCGTACCCGGTGGGTGCCACAAGGGTGGGCCTACATACAGCCGGTTCAAGACGTTCAGGCGCGGCGGATGGAAGTCCAAGCGGGCTTTGCTTCACGCAGTGAGATGGTCCTGCGCACCGGCTACGACGCGGAAACGGTCGACGCGGAAAACGCCGCTGACTTAGCTCGGGCCACCACCCTTGGCCTCAATTACACAACTCTCGAAGCCTTCGTCCCAGTCGACGACAAGGAGCAATCATGAGCAAGAAAGCGCGACCGCGCGTTTACAACCGGGCAGGGCAGCGCGTACCCGTGCAGGACGACACCTGGTACACGGTGCAAGCCAGTGGTGAAGCTACCGAGCGAGTGATCGAAGTCTTCGTCTACGGCGAGATCGGCGGCTGGGGCATCACCGCCAATCAGTTCGTGCAGGATCTGCGCGCCATGGATGACGGCGTCTCACCCGTGATCGCCGCGTTCAACAGTATCGGCGGTGACCTGTTCGACGGCTTGGCGATGCACAACGCACTGTCGCGTTTGGGCGAGCGTTGCACCGGGCGGGTGGATGCGTTGGCCGCCAGCGCGGCGAGCGTGGCGGTGTGTGGTGCGCACCGCGTGGTGATCGCCTCCAACGCCATGTTGATGATCCACAACCCATGGACGTATGCGGCGGGGGATGCCGAGGATTTTCGCAAGGTGGCCGATGTGCTCGACCAGACCATGGAGGCGATCATCGCGGCCTACAAGGCCAAGGCCCCTGACATTGATGAGGTCGAGTTGCGCCGCTTGGTCGCCGCTGAAACCTGGCTGACCGCCAATGAAGCGGTGGCGCTGGGCTTGGCGGATGAAGTCGGCGACGGGGTCAAGGTTAAGGCGTGTCTGGGGCAGGGCAGTGTGCTGCAGCGTTACCAGCACGCACCAGCCGAGTTGTTGGCTCAGCTCGACGAGCCACCTGAGACGGATTCCGACGTGGAGCTCGACACGCTGCCACCGGCTCCCACCGTGGTCGATTCAGCCAAGCTGGCCTTGATGATCACCCAGCGTTGCGCCGAAGCCGGTATCAACAATCTGGTCGAGCCGCTGCTCAGCTCTACCAAGCTTGAAAGTAAAGCAATCGTCCAGGCCGGCTTAACCCGCGCCAAAGCGGTGAATGACCTGTGTGTCGCTGCACGGTTGCCCGAGTTCAGCGTCGAGTACGTAGCTGCAGGCCTGGACGTTGCGGCGGTGCGGGCACGGCTGTTCGACAAGATCGTCAGCAGCGGCAAGGGCTTTGAAATCGACAACAGCTTGCCGCTCGACGATGACCCCGCACCCAAAATTCAGGCTAAAAAAATCGATCAACCTTCAATCTGGTCGGCGCGCCAATCTGCGCACACCGGTAAATCAGGAGCCAAAAGATGACCATTCAACGTGAGCCGATGCACGCAGGCGAATTCCTCCTGTCCGAAGCCGCCGGCACTATCTCCCGCGAAGCCATCAATGTCGCTGCCGGCCCAGCGCTGGAACCGGGGCAGGTCCTCGGTCTGGTCAGCCTGACCGGTGAGTTTGCCCCGTACAACCCGACCGCCGAAGACGGTAGCGAAAACGCCGTGGCGATTCTCTACGGCCCGCTGGGCGAGTCGGATCTGGTCCGCCGTGGCCGTGCGGTGGTTCGCCTGGCGGAAGTCAGTGAGGCGCACCTGACCGGCCTGGACCCCGCCGCAGAGAAAGCGCTGGCGAGTCACTTCCTGATCGTCCGCTAAGACAACCACCCCTGATTACCGAACCCGCCGAATGCGGGTTTTTTGCTTTCTGGAGATAGCTTCATGGCTGACATTGAAATCTTTAACGATGACGCGTTCTCGGTCTCTTCGCTGACCGCCGCCATCAATGAACAGGAATACCTGCCGGGCCGCATCAGCAGCCTCGGTTTGTTCCAGGAAGAGGGCATCACCACCCTGACGGTACAAATCGAAAAGGATGGCGACACCTTGGCCCTGGTCCCAGCAGGTGAGCGCGGTACTTCTGGTCTGGTAGTCGCTGGTACTAAACGCAACATGATCCCGTTCAACACCGTACACCTGCCTCAACGCTTTGCTATCAAGGCAGATGAGATCCAAGGCATCCGCGCATTTGGTGCGCGTTCAGAGTTGCAAGCCGTACAGGACGTGGTTAACAAACGCCTGGCCAAAGCGCGGCGGCAGTTGGACGCAACGCACGAGTTCCAACGCATGGGAGCGCTCAATGGTCAGATCCTAGACGCAGACGGATCGACGGTGTTGCTGGATATCTACAAAACCTTCGGCGTGACGCGTAAGAAAATGTCTATGGGGCTTAACAGTCCAGACACCGAGGTTCGGGTAAAGGCCGGTGAAGCGTTGGACCTGCAGGAAGAGGCACTGGGAAGTATCACCAGCAGCGGTTCGCGGGCGCTGTGTGGCAAGAACTTCTGGAACAAGCTTGTTGTGCACAAGTCGATCAAAGACACCTTTGTGAACAGCCAGCAGGCCGCCGCTTTGCGCGGTGATGCCCGTGAAAGTTTCGAGTTCGGTGGCATTGTCTGGGAACGCTATCGCGGCAAGATTGCAGGCGTGACCTTCATCCATGACGACAAGGCTCTGCTGATTCCAGAAGGCGTTCCGGACCTGTACATCTCGGTGTTCGCGCCGGCCGACTACATGGAAACGGTCAACACCGAAGGCGTGCCGTACTACAGCAAGATCGAACCGCTGCCCTTCAATAAGGGGATGGCCGGTGAAGCCCAGTCTAACCCGCTACACCTCTGCACCCGCCCGCTGGCGCAGATCCTGCTGGAGCTCTGACCGTGAGCTTCCGCGATCTGATCGCCGAGGTCGACGCGGTGGTGTTCGAAACGCTGGGCGACACCGCGCGGATTGAAGGTCGTGATGAGCCGGTGCTGGGCATGTTCTCTGCGCCCTGGCTGCAGCCGAAGATCGGCAAGCTCAACACCGGTCTGCGCGAGCCTCGCTTTGAAATTCGCGTCAGCGACTCCCACGGGCTAGAGCAGGGCTTGCTGGTCACCGTCGATCTGCCGGAGCTGGATGGCGGTGGGGAGTACGACCTTCTGCAGCTGGAGCCGAGCGGTGACGGTCTGGTCGCCTTGATCCTGAGGATGCGCGCATGAGTGTCGGCAGCTACTTCAAATCGTCGGCCGGTGGCGGGATGCTCTCCATCCAGTCCTCGGCCGCCGACCTGCAGGCGTTCGAGGACTTTGCCAAGCTGGTGCCGAAAGCGGCCGCTGCGGCTCAGCGTCGGGCGATCAACAAGACGTTGGGGTGGCTGCGCACTCACATTGCCCGTGCGGTCAGCCGGCAGGAGCGCATTGCCGTTGCGGCGGTGCGTCAGCGTCTGCGTAGTTACCCAGTCTCCGGCGGGGCCACCATCGGCAAGCTGTGGTTCGGTCTCAATCCCATTGAGTCGAGCCGGATCGGGCGAGCACGACAATCCGGTAGCGGCGTATCGGTGGCCGGGCGTCGCTATCAGGGCGCTTTCCTCAAGCAGGTCTACGGCAATAAGCCCGACATCTGGATTCGCACCGCCAGTAAGCACTTCAATGCAGACGATTATCCCGACAGCACAATGTCGGGTGCTGGCGGGGCCAGTTCGGGGTGGGTCGCAGAAAACGGCAATCGCTTTCCGTTGGCCAAGGCCAAGGTGTCGCTGGAGCAGGCCCGGCCGCACTTCGACGCGTGGATCAAACGCGCCCATGCACGCTTGCTGGAAATCCTGCAGCAAGAATTCAACTTTGAACTGCAGAAGTACCTGAAGGGGACAGCGAATGTCTGATGAGCCTTTTAGTCTTGACCAGCTCTACCGGGCGATTGAGCAGCATCTGGCGAGCAACTTGCCGGGCATCAAAGCGGTCACCGCCTGGCCGAACATCAAGGACCGCATTGCGTTGCCGGTGGTGTTTTTGGAAATGGCTGAGATCGAACCGGGCAAGGACCTCGGCACCGGCGAAACCACGCTGGTGTGTCGGTTCGAGGCGCGGATCATTGTTGATCCGATCAAGCCGCAGCATTGCCAACAAGCCGCGCACCTGGCGGCACAGTTGGCGGTGTTGCTGCGCATGCAAACCTGGGACGTTGCAGTCGAGCCGGCCGAGTTCGTTCAGGCCATGCAGGATTGGACCAAGCCGGAACTGGATGGCTACACCGTCTGGCTGGTGGAATGGACCCATCAGCTGTACCTCGGAGTGGAGGAATGGCCGTGGTCGGACGATCCACCAGACGTACCGCCGGGTGGCGATCACCCCGTTGAGGTGGTGCAGGCACCGGATGACTCCTTGTGAGTTACGCCAGTGCCGAGCATGACCGCATGATCGCGGCCATGCTGATGCCGTGCGTGGTAGTCGGTGTGGATCTGGCGACACCTGCAGTGCGGGTGTCGAATGGCGAGTGGACCAGCGCCTGGGTGCGCTGGCACAGCCTGGCGGCCGGGAAGGCGCGACACTGGCGGGCGCCGAGTCTTGGCGAGCAGGGGGTGTTGTTCAACCCCAGCGGCCAGGCCGGCATGGGCACCTTTATTCCGGGGCTGTACGGGGATGCCGGCGCCCAGCCGGATAATCGCGACCATGTGGAAGTCTGGCGTTTTGACGATGGCGGCTCGCTGGTCTACGACTGGCAGGCCAACAGCTACACCATCACCTTGCCGAGCGGCACGGTCACCATCAAGGTCGGCAGCACCGAGGTAGTCGTTACGGATAACGCCGTGACGGCCAAGGTCGGCGGCACCGAGGCGACGCTGACGCCTGATTCGGTGGCGATCAAATCCACGGCCATCAAGCTGACCGGCGCAGTGGTGATCGACGGGACGTTACACGCCACGAAGAACATCACCAGTGCTGCCTCGATCATCGATGCCACGGGTAACAGTAACCATCACACGCATTAACCGATTGACCCATCCAGCCCGCCGCGCGCGGGCTTTTTCATGCCAGGAGAAAACATGGCCAAGTCCAATGAATTGCCCGCCGATGAGCCGTTGCCGGTCACGGCTCTGCTGCTGACCTTTCGCGACAAAATCTACACCTCGCGCACCCTGGTCATCCCCAATAGCAATCGCACGCTGGCGGTCACCAAGGCCCGTGTCGAAGTGTCGGTGTCGGATGAACAGGCCGTTAGTTATCTGAAGGCCAATCCAGAGTTCGAACAGTTGATGGAGTGACTTAGATGATCGGAATGGATCGCCACACCGGCCAACCCATCTCCGGCATTGAGCATTTACGTCAGTCCATGGCCGACATCCTCGGCACACCGCTCGGCAGCCGTCGGCACCGTCCAGAGTACGGCAGCAAGCTCCGCGCTTTCGTCGACTTGCCGATTAACGCGGGCTGGAAAAGTTCGGTGCAAGCGGAGGCGGCCAGGGCCTTGGGTCGCTGGGAGCCGCGTCTGAAGCTGGAGAGCGTGCGGGTGCTGGCGGTATTGGGTGGAAAAATCGATCTCAGCATTGCCGGCGAATACCTCGGCGACCGCTTTCTGTTGGAGGTGAGCGTATGAGTGGCTTGGATTTGTCGGCGCTGCCGGCGCCGGACGTGCTGGAGCCGCTGGACTTTGAGGTCGTCTATCAAGAAGGGTTAGACACCTTTCGCGGGTACATGGGCGACAACTGGAGCGCGCCGCTGGAAAGCGATCCCGTGGTCAAACTGCTGGAGATTGGGGCTTACAACAAGGTCGGCAACCGCGCCCGGGTCAACGACGCGGGTAAGGCCCTGCTCTTGGCCCATGCCATCGGCAGCGATCTGGATCAGTTGGGGGCGAACGTCAACCTGCCTCGCCTGGTGATTCAGGCCGAGGATCTGCTGGCGGTCCCGCCGGTACCCGAGGTCAAGGAACAAGACGATCCTTACCGTGAGCGTATCCAGTTGGCCTTTGAGGGCCTAACCACAGCAGGGCCGCGTAACAGCTACATTTTTCACGCGCGCAACGCCTCGGGTCTGGTGATGGACGCCACGGCGGAAAGCCCGGAGCCATGCGAAGTTACGGTAACGGTGCTGAGTTCGGAAGGTGAAGGGGTGGCCAGTCCTGAGTTGTTGGCCGCCGTCGCGACGGGGCTAAATGATGAAAACGTCCGCCCGCTGGGTGATCGGGTCACGGTGCAAAGCGCGGAGATTATTCATTACCGCATCGACGCCATCTTGCACATGAACAGCGCCGGCCCTGAGGTCGACGCCAGTCTGGCGGAAGCCACCAAGCGCTTGTCCGCCTGGATCAACCCGCGCAAGCGCTTGGGCGTGGAGGTGGCGCGTTCGGCTGTCGATGCTCAGGTTCACGTGGCCGGTGTCTCCAGGGTTGAGTTGCCCGATTGGGTGGACTTGGCCCCGACCAAGGCTCAGGCGGCGTATTGCACCGGCTACAGCGTGGTGCCGAAGGTGCCGGGATGAAGAGCCTGCTGCCGAGCAATAGCACGCAACTGGAGCGCGCCCTAGAGGCATCGTTCTACGAGCGCACGATTATCCCGTTGCGCACGCTCTACAACGCGCAGACCTGCCCAGTTCATTTGCTGCCGCATCTGGCGTGGGCGTGGTCGGTCGATCGCTGGGACCATCGATGGTCAGAGGCGGCCAAGCGCCGGGCAATTGCCGCGTCGTATTACATCCATGCCCATAAGGGCACGATCGGCGCGTTACGCCGCGTGGTCGAGCCCTTGGGCTACCTGATCGAGATCGTCGAGTGGTTCAACACGGTGCCCAAAGGCGTGCCGGGTACCTTTGCGCTCAAGGTCGGTGTGCTGGACACCGGGATCACCGAGGAAATGTATCGGGAGCTGGAGCGCCTGATCGACGACGCCAAGCCCGTGAGCCGGCATCTGACCGGGCTCGACATCATGCTTGAAACCCGCTTGAACACCTGTGTCGGATTCGCGGTGTATGACGGCGATGAGATCGATGTTTATCCCTGGAACAACCCAGATATCGATGTGGCCATTCAGGGCTACCACGGTGTCAGCGAATACACCCTAGATCAATTGGACGTGTACCCCCATGGTTAATCAGAACTCTATTTTCGGCGGCATGCTCACGACCCAGGGGGCAGCCAAGAAAACCAACTGCGACGCCCTCGGTATCCCGTGGGAGCCGCGTTACATGTTGATCGGTGACGCGAATGGCACCGATCCGGTACCCAGTCCGGCGCAGACCAAGCTGGTCAATCAGGTCTATCGGGCACAGCTCAATCAGCTACGGGTGTCACCCACTGACGCCAATATCCTGATTGCCGAGTTGGTGCTGCCGCCCGACGTGGGTGGCTGGTGGATTCGCGAGCTGGCCCTGGAAGACAAGGACGGTGTGTTTTCTGCGGTGGCCAACGTGGCGCCCAGTTACAAGCCGTTGCTCGCCCAGGGATCGGGGCGCAATCAGGTGGTGCGGATGCACATCATCACCAGCGGCACCTCTAACATCGAGTTGAAGATTGACCCCAGCGTGGTGCTGGCCACACGGGAATACGTCGACACCTCCATTCTTGCTGCGTTGAACAGGCAGGATTTCAAGCACTCGGTGTTAGTGGCCACCACGGCCGCTATTGCATTGAATGGGCTACAGACCATTGACGGGGTGGCCGTCCCCGCTGGTGCGCGCGTGCTGGTGAAAAATCAGGTCGCCGGCAAGGACAACGGTATTTACACGGCAGCGGCCGGTGCCTGGTCCCGAGTGGCCGATGCCGATGAAAGTATCGAGGTGACGCCGGGCCTGTTTGTGCAGGTTGAGCGTGGCACGACACAGGCTGACAGCGTGTGTCAGTTGGTGACCGATGCGCCGATCACCCTGGGTGAAACGGCGTTGGTCTTTGAAGTGATCGCCGGGCCGAGCGGGGTGGTGCCGGGTTCCTACATGAAAATTACCGTCGACAAGCTTGGTCGGGTGGTTTCAGGCACCAACCCGACCACGCTGGCGGGCTTCGGGATCGTCGATGCGGTCCGCAACAAGACCGATGGCACGGTAGACAGCACCACGGATTGGAACACGATCATCGCCGCCGGACGGCATCCCAAGATCATGATGGGCGATACCCAGAACGGGCCAGGCGTTGTCGGTTCCGTCTTCTATGCGGAAGTGCTGTATCACTCCGCCTTGGCCTTCACCCAGTTGGCGTACCCGTATGCGACGGCTTGGGAGGGCGCGGGCTCGATCTATTTTCGCTCCCACTACAACGGGGCGTGGTATCCGTGGCGGACGATTCAGCACTCTGGGCACTACGCACTTAAGACTGAGGCCGAGGTGGGCACGGCGAGCAAACTCCTGATGAGTCCGCTGGCGGTGTACCAGGCGATTGCCAGCCATGCACCGCCGGGGTTTATCAGTGGCCTGTCGCTAGCGGTCAACGCGGTCACGCCGAATACGGATATTGATATTGAGGTGGGCAGGGCGCGGGATTCGACCGACACCGTCGATCTGATCCTGGCTGCCGGCTTGACCAAGCGCTTTCAGGCGGCGGGCGCTTGGTCTGCTGGCGCGGGCGGCAATGCGCTGTTCCCCGGTGCCAAGGTGGCGAACACCTTCTATCACTTCTTCCTGATCCGTAAGGACAGTGACGGCAGCGTCGACGTCGGGTTCGACACGTCGTTGATTGCGGCCAACCGCCCGGCCGGATACGGCAAGTTCGTCCGCCTGAAAGGCCGCGCGGTGAAGACCGATGGTTCGGGCAACATCATCCCTTTCATCAACACAGGAAACAGCACCGACTTCAAGACGATGCAGCGGGACCTGTACGTGCCCGGCGTTGCAACGAACAGCTATTCGCTGACAGTCAGCGTGCCGCCCGGCGTGCGAGTTCGATCCCGGTTCTATGCGCGCATACAGGGGGAGTCGAGTGTCATTTACGTGCGTTCGCCGGAGGCAGCGGCGGTCACCTTGAGCAACACGTCGACAGACAGCTTCGTGGGCGGCATCGGCATGAGCAACGACGCGACGTCGAATGAGAACGTGTCGGGCTACTGCGAAGCCCTGACAAACCAAAGCGGGCAGGTGGTAGTGCAGGTCTATATATACCCCGGATACTCCGGGGGGTACGCCTCGCTGCACACTCAAGGCTGGACGGAGGAATAAGCTATGCCATTTGTTCAACGCGACGAATCGGGCCGCATCTGCGGCCAGTTCGCGAATCTGCAAGACGGCTATGCCGAAGAGTTTCTGTCCGACGACGACCCGGAGTTGCAGGCCGGCGCAGCGGATCAGGGCGCGGTGGCTGAGCGGACCTGGCGCGACACTGCGCTGGCATCGCTGGTCTGGTTGCGTGATCGCCACCGCGATCAACTGGACATCGAGGTGGCCACCACGCTTTCCGGTGAGCAGTTCACGGAGCTGCTGGTGTACATGCAGGCGCTACGGGATTGGCCTCAGGCGCCGGATTTTCCCGACAGTCAGCACCGGCCGGTTGCGCCGGCCTGGATCGCCGAACAAACCGCATAAACGCCCCGCCCTGACGGGGCGTTTTCTTTTCCGTTACGCGTAACACGAACATCCCTGACTGCCTCGCTTATGCGGGGCTTTTTCGTTTCTGGAGATTGAGCCTTATGAGTTTCTTTCACGGCGTCACCACCACGTTGATCGACACTGGTGCGCGGACGATTTCGCTGCCGTCCTCGTCGATCATCGGCCTGTGCGACACCTTCACCCCGGGTTTGATCGGCGGCGGTACGGCCAAGGCGGGTGAGTTGGTATTGCTCACCTCTGAGGGCGAAGCCATTGCAGCATTCGGTGCTGGGTCGGCGATCGCCAAGGCGGCAGCTGCAATCTATGTCCGGGCCAAGGCGGTGATCGTTGCCATCGGCGTGCCCAAGCTGGAAGACGCCGCGTTGCAAACGTCCGCCATCATCGGCGGTGTTCTCGCCAATGGTCAACGTACCGGTCTGCAAGCACTGCTGGACGGCAAGAGTAAACATAATGCCCAGCCGAAGCTGGTGATCGCGCCGAAGCATTCCGCCACGCAAGCGGTAGCGACAGCCATGGATGCGCTGGCCGGCAAGTTGCGTGCGATTGGCATCATCGACGGACCGAACACCACCGATGAAGCCGCCATGGCTTATGCCCTGGAGTTCGGCAGCAAGCGCCTGTACATGGTCGATCCCGGCGTGCAGTTCTGGGACACGATCGTCAGCGCAACAGTCGATGCCCCGGCTTCGGCTTGGGTCGCGGGCTTGTTCGCCTGGACCGATGCGAACTACGGCTATTGGGCGTCGCCGTCGAACAAGGAGTTTGTCGGCATCACTGGGACCACTCGCCCGATCGAATACCTGGACGGTGATGAGACCTGCCGGGCCAACCTGCTGAACAACGCGAACATTGCCACGATCACCCGGGACGGTGGTTATCGCCTATGGGGCAACCGCACGTTGTCCAGCGATCCGAAATGGGCATTCGTCACCCGCGTGCGCACCTGCGACATCCTCATGGATGCGATTCAGGCGGGGCACAAATGGGCGGTCGATCGCTCGATCACCAAGACCTATGTGCAGGACGTCACCGAAGGCCTTCAAGCGTTCATGCGCGATCAGAAGAACGCCGGCGCGGTGATCAACTTCGAGGTCTACCCGGACAAGGAAAAGAACACGGCCAGCCAGATCGAGCAGGGCAAAATTTTTTGGCGCATTCGCTTTACCGATGTGCCGCCAGCAGAAAACCCGAATTTCCTCATTGAAGTCACCAACGAATGGTTGACCGAAGTTCTTGAAACCGCCTAAGGGGGCCGCTCAATGATTCCTCAAGTTCTCTCCGGCATGAATGCGTTCGTCGACGGTGTGAGTTTTTCCGGCGACGTGCCCACGTTGTCACTGCCCAAGCTGACCCAAAAGACCGATGACTATCAGGGCGGTGGTATGTCCGCCCCGGTTGAAATGGGTATGGGTATGGAAAAGCTCGAAGCGGCATTTACCACCAACGGCGTGCGTCGCGAGTCGTTGAAGTACTTCGGCCTGGCTGACCAGACCGCTTGCACCATCGTTTTTCGTGGCGCCTTCCGGGGGCTGAAAGGAGCGGTCACGCCGGTGGTAGTGACCCTGCGCGGTGGCATCAAAGAAGTCGACATGGGCGATTGGAAGTCGGGCGACAAGGCCGAAATCAAGCATGCGATCAAGGCCGTTTACTACAAGCTCGAAATCGACGGTCGCGTCATGTACGAGATCGATCCCATCAACATGATTCAGGTGATTGACGGTGTCGATCAGCTGGCTGCAGAACGCTCGGCCCTGGGCCTTTAAGGACGCACGAACATGACACAAGTAAGCCTGAACAAGCCGCTGCCGAAGTGGCTGGAGCTCACCGACGACGGCGTTACCGTAACGCTCGCCTATAAGAGCACCATCATGGGCGTGCAGGTCGACAAGTTGTCGATGCGCGCGCCCAGCGTGAAGGACATGGAGGCGGCCAAGGCGGCCGGCGGTGGTGAATACGACAAGATGGAAAAGAACCTCTTTTGCAGCTTGCTCACGGCCACCGACGCGGATCTGGCCGGCCTGAAGATCAAGGACTACAACCGCTTGCAGGCCGGCTATTTTCGTCTGGTTGAAGAAGACGACCTGTAACGAAGCCACGTTGAAGACGCTGGCCCGACGCTTGGCCAAAGAGACCGGTTTCTCGGCGGCCGAGATCAAGGCCATGCCGTTTTCGGAAATGGTGTGGTGGCTCACGGATTGAGCCGCCTTTGATTGACCCGACGTAAAGGGCACGCACATGTCGAACAAACTCGCGCTCGGCCTGGTGATTGGCGGGGCGGTCAGCTCTACCGTGGGTTCGGCGTTTAAGGATGTCTCCGGTCGCATCAAGCGCCTTGAGGCCGAGGGCCAAAAAGCCCGGGTACTGGAAAAGACCATTGGCGACACCATCCGTCTGCGCGATGAATGGCGTAAGGCGCACATGGCTGGCGACAAGGGCGCTTCCGCCTTGTTGGGCAAGCTGGAAACCAACCTCAGCAGCCTGAAGAAACAGGGCGTCGCGGTTCGCGATCTGGCTAAGGCTTACAACAGCATGGGGCAGGCGGCGGCCAAGGCCGAGTTCAAGGCCAAGGGTCACCAGCAAATCGACGAGGGCAAGCAACAGCTTAAAAGCAGCATCGGTCAGGCGGCGGCCGCCACGGCGGCGATGGCCATTCCGACCAAGGTCAGCGCGGACTATGGCGCGATCATTCGTGACATTGCGATCAAGTCGAACATTGCCAACAAGTCCGAAGAAGCGCAGATGTCGAGGAAGATTATCGACACGTCGCGTGACACCGGGATGGCGCGTAACCAGGTGGCCGAGGTGGTTAACGCGTTGGTGGGCGCCGGTATGGAGTTGGACAAAGCCATGCAGTACGCCCCAACAGCGGCCAAGTTTGCCGTGGGCCAAGGCGCGGACGGCGGCGAAACGGCGCGCATGATCAACGCCCTGGGGCAGAACGCCAAGATTTCCGATCCGGCGGTGATGCAGAAAGCGCTGGAGGCGATCGCCTATCAAGGCCAGGCAGGCAGCTTTGAAGCGGCTGACATGGCGCGCTGGTTCCCCGAACTGCTGGCCAACATGGGCAATATGAAGATCTACGGTATGGACGCCGTAACCCAACTGGGTTCGATGCTGCAGGTGCAGATGAAGACGGCCGGCGGCGCCGATGAGGCGGCCAACAACCTGAAGAACTGGATCGGAAAGATCGGCTCGGGAGATACGGTTGATGCCTATAAAAAGGCCGGGATCGACTATCAAGGTTCGATGAACACCGGCCTGCAGAACGGAAAATCGACGCTGGAATCCAGCTTTGAACTGGCCCAAAAATACATCGCGGCGACGGATCCGAAGAAGGCTGCCGCCATGGCCAAAGCCACGGCGGAGATCAGCAAGGAGACCGATCCGGAAAAAGCCAAGGGCATGGTCGTCGCACTTGAGGAAGCTCTGCGAACCGGTGATTTGTTCTCGGACATGCAGGTTAAGGCCGCCTTGACTGCCTACATGCAGAACAAGGATTTGTACACCAAGTTGAAATCGGAGTCGGCCAGTGCCACCGGGATCTTGGACAAGAACCTGGAGGAGCGCCGGCAGTCGTCAGCGCAGAAGTGGTCGGAAATGGCTCAGTCTATGGACGACGCCATGCGCGCGATCGGCGATGCCTTCCGGCCTGTCACGGACAGGGTGGCGGATGGGGTGCGCACGGCCTCCCAGGCGTTGGCCAAGCTCTCTGATGAATCGCCGCGGCTGGTGACGGGGATCGGTGCGGCGGTGGCCGCCGTGATCGCCTTTCAGTCGGCGATGAGCACCTTCAAGATCGCCAAGGGCCTGCTGAACATTGGCCGCGGCTCGATGATGGGCAATCCGAACATCCCGCAAAAAGTCATTGTGGTGGGCGGCGGGATGGGCAGCGGTGGCGGGCTGGATGCCGGCGACCTCGATGTTGATGGCAAGGAGAAGAAGGGCGGCAAAGGGGGCAAGGCGGGCAAAGGTGGGGGCGGCGGTGGCGGTAGCGGCGTCAAGGGCGTGATTAAAGGCGCGACGGTGTTCGCTGTGGCCGAAGCGGGCTACAAGGCCATCGACACCTATCAGAACGCCGAGACACAGGATGAGAAGGCCGAAGGCTACGGCGCCGCCGCCGGTGGGCTGGCCGGTACACTGGGCGGTGCGGCGGCGGGGGCAGCCCTTGGCACGCTGCTGTTTCCTGTGGTCGGGACCGCGATTGGTGGTCTGATCGGCGGGGTGCTCGGCAGCATGGGTGGCGACGCCCTGGGCGGTTACATCGGCAAGTCGCTGTTTGGTGGCGACGATGCGCTGAAGAGCATGCCGGCGGCCGGGCCGCTGATGATGGCCAACGCCGGGCAGAACATTGCGCCGGTGATGGGCGACATCGCCAAGTCGTTCGACACGGCGCCCAAAGCGTTTGAACCACCACCGGCGCCACCTGTGTCGTATGACCCGCGCGACCTCAACTCGAAAGACGCCATGCTGCTGCCGCACTTTGCCAACAAGGTGCGCTTTCCGGGCTCTGAGCTGCGTCGGCCCAAAGTCATTCGCTCCGGTCTGGAAGATCCTGCGCCGCAACCGGGGGACGCCGCGCGCGCCATGATGTTGCCGCCAGCCAGTGCCGACGCGGCGATGGCGGCGGGGCCGCTGGCCTTGGCGCCGAAGCCTGCCCCGACCACGGTCGAGACCAAAGTGGACATTCAGGCGCCGTTCAACCTGGTGGTCAATGGCGACGTGAAGGACGCGGCGACGCTCTACGGCCAGCTCAAGCCCTTGCTCGATCAGCACTATCGCGACATGGCCAAGCAAGCCAGCAGCACCAAGCTGTACGACGAACCGCACGTTTAATCAGGGGGGCATATGTCTGATCAGGAAACGACAGCAGTGCAGAAGTTACAGTCGGGGTTGAAATACCTCGCGTCGGCCGGCGAGACCGGTCGGCGCAGCTTGGACGGCATGCTGGGGCCAATGAATGGCGCGATCGGGGAAATCACCGGGGCCGCGTCCGAGCTGGAGGATCTGCCCTTTGTCGGACCGGCGGTCGGGGCCAAGCTTCAGCGTGTGATGCGTGGGGTGCAGGCCGCTCAGGCCAAGGTCGGTCAAGTAGTGAGCATGTACAACAAAGCCAGTCGCGCGCTGTCGGGGATCGACGAGCGCCTGACCACGCTGAAGGCACAGGCAGCTCGGGCTGCCTCGGCGATAAGCAAGATCGCCGGCAAGGTCAGCCCGGCGCTGACCAACGTGCTGCCGTCGTGGGCGTTCGTCACGGACGGCACGCCGGCGCCGGAGGCGGTGAAGCCGTTTCCGCACCTGTTGATCCTTCAGCCGCTCGACCCCAAGGCGCAGCCGTATTACTTCAACCTCGACACCGCGGCTTTTGATTCACTGCGTCGCTCGACCGAATTCCGCTGGGCCTCTCAGGAGCGCCTGTCGCGTCGGCCGGCACAACAAGGCGTTGGCATGGGCGACGAGAAAATCACGCTCAAGGGCCAGATTTTTCCGGGCTTCAAGGGCGGTTTGAAGCAGCTAGACACGCTGCGCACGATCGGCGGCCGACTTCAGCCGCTGACGCTGACCACGGGCTATGGCGATGTGCTCGGCACCTGGTGCCTGAAGAGCGTCGACGAAGATCAAAGCGCGCTGATGCAAGGCGGAATACCGCGTAAACAAGAGTTCACCCTGGAGTTTGTGCGCTATGGCGACGACATGCAGAACGTCTGACGGGGATTTGCTCGACACCATTTGCCATAACTTCTATGGCCACCTCAACGGCAGCGTCGAGGCAGTGCTTGATGCCAATCAGGGGCTGGCCGAGGAAGAGCAGCCATTCCGCACCGGCTTGCTCATTGTGTTGCCGGATCTGCCGAGCCCGGTCATCGAGGCGGTCACGCTGTGGGACTGACCCCGTCCGGAGTCGCCGCCGGCGCCGGTGCCTGATCGCGTTACGCGTAACGCCCATCCCCCCCAAATCCGCCTGTGCGGGTTTTTTTGGACACATTCCATGACTCCCATGTTTCGCGTCGTCGCTGATGGTGCCGACATTACCGGCTTGATAAATGATCGGTTGATCCAGCTCAGAACCACGGACAAACCTGGCATGGACTCTGACGAGTTCGAGTTGCGCATTGATGACCGTGACGGACTGGTGACGCTACCCCGGAAAGGCGTTGGGATCGAGATTTACCTGGGCTATGTCGAGACAGGGCTGGCCCGTTTTGGGCGTTACGTGGTCGACGACGTCGAAGTCTCTGGCCCGCCGGACACGATCGTGATCAAGGGTAAGGCCAGCGACATGCGCGGCAGCGGCAAGACCATTCGCAGTGGAAGTTGGGAAGACGTGCCACTGTCGAAAATTGTGGGCGATATAGCCGCGCGTAACGGCTGGGAACCAGGGTGCCCGGTGGCGACGAAAGTCGCCCGGGCGGACCAGCTCAGCGAGTCCGATTTCAATTTCATCACGCGCCTGGCTAGGCAGTACGACTGCACGGCCAAGGTCGCGGACGGCAAGTTGCTGGTGATGCCGCGACAAGGTGGGCAGAGCGCGAGCGGCAAGACATTCGGCGCGATCACCATCACGCGCAAAGACGTCAGCCGCTGGAAGTTCCGCCTGGGCGATCGCAACACGCACGGCAAGGTGGCCACCAAACACCAGGACAAAAAGGGCGGCAAGCTCTCGGTGGTATCCCTGGACAATGACGACGTGCCGGACGGCCTGCCCTCGGTGCACACCGATCGGCACATTCACCCGAACAAGACCGCCGCCGAGTCTGCGGCCAAGGCACGCTTGGCAGCCTTCAACCGCTCCAGCGCAGAAGTGCGGCTTGAAATGGACGGTCGCACGGATCTGTTTGCCGAGCGGCCGATCAATGCCCAGGGCTTCAAGGTTGGGCTCGATGGCGAGTATCTGGCGGATTCAGTGGAGCAGGTTTACACCCAAGCCGGGTGGTCAACCACGGTCGAATGCAACGGCGGCAACAAGGGCAAAGCCAAAGTCAAAGGCAATAAAAAGAAGGAGGTGAAGCCGGTCAAGGTTGTAAGTCTCGCATAGCGCCGCAGCGCACCAATCATCCGCCGAGTGCGGTTTTTTTATGCCTGGAGTTTGTATGTCCATCACTGAGCAACAGCTACAACGCATCATGCCCAACGCCCGCCGCCAAGCGGGCGTTTTTGTCTCTGTCCTCAATGCCGCCATGGTCCACCGGCAAATCGATACGCCCAAGCGTCAGGCCGCGTTCCTGGCCCAGCTCGGGCACGAATCCGGTCAACTGCAGTACGTCCGCGAGTTAGGCGGCGATCAGTACCTGAGCAAGTACGACACCGGCAATCTGGCGGTGAGGCTGGGCAACACCCCGGAAGCGGACGGTGATGGCCAGCGCTATCGCGGTCGCGGCCTGATCCAGATCACCGGCCGTAGCAACTATCGCCTATGCAGCCTGGCCCTGTTCGATGACGAGCGCTTGTTGCGCACTCCTGAGCTGCTCGAACTGCCGCAATGGGCCGCCGAATCCGCCGCCTGGTTCTGGGCGCAAAACGGCCTCAACGAACTGGCCGACCGTGGCCAGTTCAATAGCATCACCCGCCGGATCAACGGTGGACTGAATGGTTTGCAAGATCGGTTGCAGCTGTGGGAGCGGGCGAGGGCAGTGTTATGCGTCTCGTCGACCTGATCCCGGCTCCGTATCGGCTGCTCGCGGTGGGTGTGTTGTTGGCCGCGCTTGTCGGTGGCTCTGCCGCGATCACCTGGCAGGTTCAAGACTGGCGCTACGGCCAGCAACTGGAACAACAAGCCCGCCTGCAGGCGGAAACCCTCAACCAATTGGCCATAACCGCAGCGGCACAACAACGTGCCGAGCAAGACAAACGCCTGGCGCTCGAGCAGCGTCTTTCAGTCAGCGAACAAACCCATTACCGAGTCCTGAGCGATGCCCAACGTGATCAAGGTCGCCTGCGCGACCGCCTTGCCACTGCTGATGTGCGCCTGTCAGTCCTACTCGACGCCACCGAGTCAGCCAGCGGCTGCGCAGTGCCAGCCGCCACCGCAACCGGCAGCGTGGTTCATGGCCCCACAAGAGCCCAACTTGACCCAGCACATGCTCAACGAATTATCGGCATCACCGACGCCGGCGATCGAGGATTGATCGCCTTGGCGGCCTGCCAGGCCTATGCCAAAGAAGTCTCAACGAAGTGAAAAAGAGCGACCGGAGTGGATGCGTCAACATCCATCCCGGCCGCCGTCCCTGCAGATTGTCCCTGCAAGTCCAGCCAAGGCTCTTGCTTCGTGCACAAAGCGCGGCGAGCCTAGCACCTGTTTATCCATACAGTAAAGGTCTTGCTCTCAATGTCCACACCCATCATCCCTTGGATGGGCGGCAAACGCCGCCTGGCCGATCGCCTCATCCCGCTTTTTCCACCACACGAATGCTACGTCGAAGTCTTTGCCGGCGGTGCCGCGCTGTACTTCATGCGTCCCCAGGCCGCGCCGGTTGAAGTCCTCAACGACATCAACGGCGACCTGGTCACGCTGTACCGCGTCGTGCAGAACCACCTCGAAGAGTTCGTGCGCCAGTTCAAATGGGCGTTGAGCTCGCGCCAGGTGTTCGAATGGCAGAAGATGACCCGCCCTGAAACCCTCACCGACATCCAGCGCGCCGCCCGATTCTTCTATTTGCAGCACCATGCCTTCGCCGGCAAGGTCACCGGACAAACGTTCGGTACCGCGACCACCGGCCCGGCCATCAACCTGCTGCGGATCGAGGAAAACCTCTCGGCCGCCTGGCAGCGTCTATCGGGTACTTACGTGGAAAACCTGCCCTGGCTTGAATGCGTCGAACGCTACGACCGTGCCCACACCTTCCACTACATGGACCCGCCTTATTGGCAAACCGCCGGCTATGGCGTGGACTTTCCGTTTGAGAACTACGAGCGGATGGCCGACTTCATGCGCCGATGCAAAGGCAAGGTGATGGTCAGCATCAACGATCACCCGGATATCCGGCGAGTGTTCGAGGGGTTCCACTTTGAAACCTTGGATATCCGTTACACCACCACTAATCAGCGGCAGGGAAAGGCCGAAGTCAGTGGTGAGCTGGTGATCATGAATTGGGAGCCGGCGGCGTTGGGCGGACTGTTCTGATCACCAAAAAGGGAATCCTGGAGAGCCGAGCCTGTTAGTCCTCCAACACAATTTTTGGTGAACTGTCCCTGCGTCTGTAGAGAATTTGAGCGATTACTATTGGCCGATTCCTACCTTTCGCGACGGGCTGCATTCGGCCAAAAGCAGCCACTGATGGAGTAACGAAAAATGCGAGCTAAGCTTGCTTCTACTGTGTATTGGCAACAGCCTCAGCCCATCACAATGGCTGGCTCCCTCGGGCAAGCGACCCATAGCGCCAAGCAGAAGCATTCAAGGAGGCCGCATGAAAGAACTCCCAATTCTATTCTGCGCTCCGTTAGTGCGTGCGATCCTGAGCGGTCAAAAAACTGTGATTCGTAGTGCGGTGAAGCACGATCCGGTGAACGTGATCGCGCTCATCGGTCGAGACGATAAGCCCAAGAATAAATTTGGACTGTGCCTCACGCACCACAACGTTATCAACAAGCACTACTCGTGTCCGTATGGGAAGCCGGGAGACCGACTATGGGTACGCGAGACCTGGGCGGATGTGAACATGTATGGGGCGCCTGCTTTGGCTTATCGGGCCGATGGAGACATTCGCAATCTGATGGAGGAGAAAAGCTTCCTCAATGACAGCGGTGCGTTTAACTACGATGACCCGCGATCCAAGCCGTACCAGTTCGGTTGCTGGGTCGATGACTTGATCTCTGGCGCGGAAGCCAGCTGGCGCCCACCCGCCCATATGCCACGCTGGGCCAGCCGAATTCTGTTGGAGATAACCGACGTTCACGTTGAGAAACTGCAAGATATTAGCGAAGAACAGGTGATCGCCGAAGGTATCGGCGTGTCAATTTGTCAGCCGCACCTGGAAACATCCCCAACCAGGCACCCAAGTAAGTTGACGGCAGTCCATGATTTTCCTGGACATTGGGACTCCATCAACGGCGCTGGTACCTGGGATTCAAACCCATGGGTCTGGGTCGTCGAGTTCAAGCGGGTGGTGCCATGATCGCCCTCGCTTGGCGCGCCTACGTATACTGCTACAAGGGGCCGCGATAAATAAAACCGCCCCATCGGCCACCGTGATGAGCCCGTGGGGCGGACATCTCAACAGTAGCTCACCCTGCCAACCACTTCAGGAGAGGAGCTGCAAGTAATGCAACTGGCGAGGTGAACGAACAAACCATAGCTCACTCGCACTCAACCTGCCTCAGCCAAAAATGAGTGACAGCTTTGGGTCGTTTTCTGCCTCTCGCGACGGGCAGGAAACGGCCAGAAGCGGTCAGTCGCGAAAGACACATCAAAATCACTGATTGCTAAGGCAATCTGGCACTTTTTGGAGTTAGGCTGGCTCTATATGTTGCATTCGTCGAGAAGCGCGCCCTAAAAAAGGCATTTTCATTACAATTCAATGACAAGCGTTTCGGGCCAGCAGATGAAAGTCAGAGCTACAGTCATATGCGAGAGAGATAGGGAAATCTTGTTCGTTCGCAAACAGAGATCAAAATGGTCTTTGCCTGGTGGCAAGGTGGAAGCTGGCGAAGCTATCGCTGGAGCTGCCGCTCGAGAACTCCAAGAAGAAACCGGGTTAAATGTTGATCAGCTCCTGTACATTTTTGAGTTCGATGCAGGCAACACACGCCACCATGTTTTTGAGGCCTCTGTTCCAGATGCCGAAAACGCCGCACCTCAAAATGAAATCATCGAGTGCATTTGGCATTCGCTGAGTACGTTTTATGACCTAGACACAAGCGAAGCTACAAAATCAATTGTCAGATCATTTCTACGGCGCCTTTAGTCCCTCCCTGAATCATCCCGTCGCATCATTCCGAGTGACCGCAATGGGTCGGTTGCCGTCCTTCGCGACAGACAAAATTCGACCCAAAGCTGCCTTTGACGTCAGCGAGCCGGATTTCAACATTCCTGCCAAGGGAGAGTGTTAAGAGGCTATTGCGAAATAATGGGATCAAACCCAGAAGCCTTCAGCTTCTGTGCGGCGTTAGAGCCTTGCAGGAAGGCAATCAAGGCTTCTGCCGCCTGCGGTTGCGCAGCATTATTTGCAACGGCCGCAGCGATCACATTCACCCTTTGAACGGCATCTGGCAGCGGCCCAACAATTTGAATGCCCGGCACAGCCATCAGCTCGCTCATTTGCTGTAATCCAACCTCTGCATCACCGCGCAGAAGGGCATGTCCAACCAGCTCTGGCGCTTCGACGACAACGCTCTTTGACTTCAATTGATCAGCGATGCCCAATTGCGGAAACATCGTCCCCGCAGCATAAACCCCGCTGACCCCACTTGAGTATGCCACTGACTTCGCTGCGAGCAGGGTGTGGCGTAGGTTGTCAATGTTTGTGATACCCGGCTTTGGGATGCCAGACTTGACTGCCAGCCCGATGCGAGAGGTGGCCAGATAAGAAGCGGTTTCCCTGCGCAAGTACCCCAACTTTATTTGTTCATCAATCGACGTGCCAATCATGATGACCACGTCAGCGGTTTCCCCGTTTTTGATGCGTACGGGCACTGCATCGGAAGCCGTTCCAAACGATGCGCCCCAGACAAATTTCAAGCGATGCCCGGTTGTCTTTTCAAAATCGGGGGTCAGTTGCTCGAAAAAAGGCTTGAGTGCCGTTGTCGCCAGAAAATGGAGCTCGCTCGCCTTGGCGCAGTTTCCCAGTTGCAGTGCCCAAAAAACACCCAGTAATGTTGCGTACCTCAAAAGGAAGTTAATGCGCCGCATGTGATGCATCCCCACTGTACTGAGTGTTCCCTCAGTGATTCGATTAAAAAAGGCGACGAGTGCGTAAACAAACCATGTTCCCAATGAGTAGCCGGCCTTAACCCCGGCTATTGGACTTCATATTGCCCAACACCTGGGGCAAGCCAACTCATATGGATTTCGATTGAAGGGTTTTGACCACTGCTTCACCGAGAGCCTTCGCTGACGCCGGGTTTTGACCCGTGACCAGACGGCCATCGATCACGACTCGATTTTCGAAGTTGGGTGCCTTTTCAAATTTCGCACCGGCATTCTTCAAGGCGCTTTCCAATACAAACGGAACGATCTTGTCGTAACGGCGCGCAATCTCTTCTTCAGCGGTGAATGCGGTAAGACGACGACCTTTGATCAAGCTCTGGCCGTTGCTGAGTTTGACGTCGATCAGCCCGGCAGGACCATGACATACGGCACTGACAACACCGTTGCTTTCATAGATGGTGCGCACGATTTCATCAAGTTCAGGGTTGCGCACGAAGTCCCACATCGGGCCATGTCCACCGACAAGCAGGACAGCGGCGTATTTCGATGGTTCGACATCCGAAAGCTTGAGGGTGTTACCCAGTTTGTTCCGGTGTTCAGGATTGGTCCAAAACTTAAGGGTTGCTTGATCCCTAAGGTCAAAACCATCGAACGGAGCAAGACCGCCTTTTGGGCTTGCAATATCGTAATTGAGTCCGGCGTCGTCAAAGACCTCGACGGGATGCGTAAGCTCTGGCATCCAGAAACCACCGACAAGGTTCGGTGCCTTCTTGTCCAGGCTGGAAACCACAATCAGTATTTTTTCGCTGCCCTGTTTTTCCTGGGCGACAACAGGACTGGTAGCAACTGCAAGCGCGGCAATTGCGCCTGCAAGACCAGCAAAATACTTAGCAATCGACATGTTCAGATCCTTCAGTTGTTGGCTGTCCAGATCACTTTATCCGCGAGCAGAGACGCAAAGTAGCCAACCAAACCCGAACAGACTGTTTAATAAATTTACCTAATGGCTTTGGATTGGTAATTAAAATCTGCGTAGAGTGCGTATCAATAACCCGGCTACAAATGTGCCAAACGGATAAAGAGATGAGATGAACCACCCCGATAGCTTTGATGGATTATCAGAATTTCTAGCCATTTCCAGACGGCTGAGTATTCGTAAAGCTGCGCTTGACCTTGGTAAAACCCCAGGTTCAATCACCCAGGCGTTGCAGAAACTGGAGCGTCGCCTGGGTGTACCGCTGTTCCATCGCACCACTCGAAAGATGGCGCTGACAGAAGCGGGGGAAAATTTACTGTTGAAAATCGAGCCCGCAGCACAAGCCATTGCAACGGGTCTCGAGGACGCTGCACAGTCGGCAAAGGCACCCTCGGGAACACTGAGGCTGATTGTGGAGCGCCTTGCGTTGCCGCACGTTATTGAGCCTCTACTTCCTGCATTTCGAGAGGCCTGGCCAAATTTGAACGTGGACATCACGGTCAGTAACCGTCATGACAATTTCGTATCGGAAGGTTATGACGCAGGTATCCTGATCGGTTCCTACATTGAGCAAGACATGATCGCAGTCAGGCTTTCGAAACCGTTCCAATGGGCTGTCTTTGGAGCGCCAGCCTATTTCAAGGCTAACGGAAAGCCGCAAGTTACCAGCGACCTTGTGCACCACGAATGCATTCGATTCCGTCGCCCGGAAAAGGGCGACATCTATCGATGGGAGTTCATTGAAAATAACGAAAGTATGAGGATCGAGCCGAACGGCCCGATTACAGTCAATGATGGAGAGCTGATGCGCAGCCTTGCCGTACAAGGGGTTGGACTCATTTACTCTTCAACATTTCACACCTCCCGTGAACTCGCCAGCGGTACGCTTGAGCCGGCGCTACTTGACTGTTCTCCGGGTAATGATGGGCTCTTTCTTTATTTTTCAAGAGCAGCAAAAAACCAACCGAAATTACGTGCTTTTATTGAGATGTGCTCAAAGATATTAATAATTTAACTAATAAGCACTCGATGCTAAACATATAAGGGGGCGCTGATTTTTTGCAATGCCTCCATGCCTTGAACTTTAAATGGTCGTGTTGTTCTTGCGTGCGCGCCTTATTTAGATAGATCGCTGCAGAAAAAACGGTGATCGTTGCCTCTGTGAGCAGTTCAGACTCAGTCAAGACTGAAGTTAGCTCGACCAATTTTCTCCCCTGACCTTCAATGCCCAGTAGGCTGCTTACGATGACCGCTATTGGCCGATTGCTGTCGTATATAGCACGCCCAATGAGAATAAACGTTTAGGGCATATTTAGGGCAGGATCAGGGCCGCCACAGGCCGCAGGATGCCCGATACAGATTGATAAAAGCCCGTTTTTTGCGGTCTAGAGCGGACCAGAGGGAGTGCTGAAGGGGTTCGAGCCTCTATCCATGTGACTGTTTTCAAATAAAGGGCCTTGCGGCCCTTCTTTCCTTATCCAATACGGGGCATGCGTATCGATCCGCCATCACCCCCTGGCCGTTCTCTGCTAGGAGGATCCCGAGGAGGTGGGTCACGGTGAGGCGGCTCAGGACGATCCACCTCGGGCGCATTAGGCTCTGGTCGTCGGAAGGTATGAGGCTCTCTCGGCCCTCGCTCATGACGAGCGTCACGCGCAGCTTGCCGTCTTGCTTCATCTTCCCGACGGGCTATTTCCGCATCAAGTTGTTGAAGCTCACGTTGTTTAGATAAGTAAGCGGCTGAGATTCTGTTAAATAAACTGGTTTTATTCGTCAGCTCTGTGGTCCTCGCTTGGAGATCTGCCTCCACCTTTGCTTTCTGTTCAATGATCCTTTCTTGATCGAAAATAGCATTTTCCTTAACCGCGCCTTGTGCTTGCTTCAATTCAGTAGCTTTTGCAAGGTACGCGCGCACCATCGCGAGCCTACGTGCATAGAATGAGCGAGTAGGGGACGTGAGCGTGAAATGAACAGGATCATTAGGTACTCGCATTTCTATGCCCAAACGTGCCATCACAGAACGTAGCTTCCGATGTGAACTGGAATTCCAATTCCATCCTGTAGGTATCGTCATGTCAGTGGCTTGACCAAACATGTGTTCACTTCTGACGTATTTGCCAACAGGAGTTCCATCTTTTTTTGCTTTTGAATAAAGGTCCGATTGTCTCCAAGGTGTTCTTGCCCCGGATGTGACCGAGATTCCTTTGAATCCGGAAGCCTTTAGGTCAATAACGTCTTGTTTGAGTTTTTCGTTAGTGATCTTATCAGGCTCAGCAAAAAGAAGATTAATTTCATCTATCTTGTTTGCTAGTTCAGGGTCTAAATACTTGCCTCCGAGCATTTGGTCTGTTGCCCACGGTTTTCCAGATACGTCCATTGTTCCGTCTTTTATAACATCTAAAAAAGGGTCTTTTTTCTTGTCGTATGGTATTTTAGGATTGAACGGTGGAAGGTCTTTTTTAGAGTCCAGATCTAACCCGAGTAGCTTCATGCCAAGCTTTGATTTGCGTTGGTTAATTACTGAGTCCGTAGCGGCGATAGCGTCTTCGGTTTCTTTGATTTTCTTGTCGTAATCAGCAATCAGGTTGTTAACTTTATCTATAAGTTTTGATGTGTCTGCTGATTGGATTGCAAGTTCTTTATTGGCTTGATCAAGCTGCTCATTTTCCAGCTCATTTGTTTCCCATGTTGTAATAAAGGTAAGCCAAGCCCCGAACCATGTTTCATCAAATAATTGTTCTTCGTCGACGTTTGGTATTACACAAAAGGCAAATGGGTAGCCCATCGGTGTGAAAACTCTGTAATTTTCATCTTCTGATGCGTGTTTAAGGTTCTTAGTGAATTCTTCACTCCAGTTGTTTTTTTGATACGAAAGCCAAGAAGGAGAAAATGACGTTCGGCCTTCTTCATCACGGAAACACCAAAGATGGCCGGTGTATTTTGCTAACTGAAATTTTAAAGGTAATGCGTCCACCAGTTCGCCTGGCAGTTCAGAAGGTTCAATCAGTCCATTTTTGGATTTCTGCTCATCCTCGTAATAATATGGGTATAGCTCAGAGAACTCGTACGAGGTGCATCCCGTCATGAGTAGGGAAGCTATAGCTACAGCTCCGTAGACAGTTCTTGCCATATTGTTTTTTCCTTGGTTGGTTTAAATTTATTAAAGTTGATATCGGCGATTTTTTCTTAAAGCTGCTCATAGCTTTGCCGTGTCGTGTGCGTGTGGGTAGCTCAAGGTTTCTGTTCTTTAGGAGGTTGTAGCAACTGTAGTCTTTTTTTTGGTTTTCCAAGGCCGGATGAGTCTGGTTCTGTGCTTACGTGCAACCAGTGGTTTATCAGATGGCCCGGTTTACGGGAGTAGACCAGGTGGTGGTGGTGGTGGTGGTGGTGGTGGTGGTGGTTGATCTTGTAGAGCAGGGAAGGGAGCAGGTCTGAATTGGGCATCGCGAATCCTCCGTGAAGAACTCAGCGTAGTAGTCGAACGTGGAGAGGGTCATTTACTGCCGCCCCTAAGCAAGGTGGGACTCCCCAAGACTACAAACAAAGCACCGGTAATGCCCGTGACAGGCATGTGCTACGGTCTGCTAAAAAATTGCTACAAAGTGAACAGTTGCAGCAGGGATAGCTAGGTGGGCCGGTACTTTAGTGGAGTACTACGTCCAATCCATCATCGGCCTGCTTCTTCGGGTTGAAGCCGCTGCTTCGGGTCGTTAGCTGCTGACACTATTCATTCTGGCGACATGAGAACGGCGAGAGTCAGCTTTATGAACTCCTCATTCTTGTCGATCGTATCCAGAGCCCCACGCACATTATCTGCCACGTCGCCTGCTCCTCGTTGTTCAGCCCAGTTAGAGATTTCCATGATGGCGGCCTCAAGAGCGAGTTGGTTTTCATTGATCTTGAACAGCAGGGAAGGGAGTAGGTCTGAGTTCGGCATCGTGATTTCCCCATGAAAAAATTTAGCGTAGCAGGTGGGAACAGTAGCGATGCACAGGGAGGAGCAGATTGAACAGCTAAAGCTAAGGCTAAGGCTAAGGCTAAGGCTCGGATGCATCCCACAACCTAGGGCAATGGAGCGGTAGAGCAGGGGAGCAATTCCGTTCCGCAACTCAAAACGGACTCCTTGAAAGCTGTGGGATGCAGACCGTTAAAAATCAGTAGCTTGCGGAACGGTAAAACTGCTAACCTATTGAAATAGCTTGTTTTGTGGATGGATTGCAAATCCACCTACGCCGGTTCGATTCCAACCTCGGCCTCCACTTTAAACAAGCTCCGTAGATCGATGATTTACGGAGCTTTTTTATTTGCGTCGTCCTGCAAGATTTAGTCTTGAAATGGGCGTTTGCAAACTTGCTTCACCGGGACGGGATGTATATATTTCGTCCTCTGCTGCACAGGCGTCAGAACTGACAGATCGTCATTTGTCAGCCATCAGACTGCCTGACCGCGCTACCGCCCGAATGGCGAAACTGGTAGACGCATGGGACTTAAAATCCCCCGCTCGTAAGGGCGTGCCGGTTCGATTCCGGCTTCGGGCACCATGAATATCAAAGGCTTGCGTGAGATACCTCACGCAGGCCTTTTTCATTTCTACTCGGCTATTTTTCGAAGTGTTCTGCGAACGATCACTTTGCCGACTTCATCTTCTTGCGAGGCCCAGGATGGCATGGAAGACACTTAAGTACCTGATGGTATCGGGCATCGTTCTGGCGAGTGCGGCCTACGCGTCAAGGTATGCGTACTTCAATTACTACATGGAGTACCAGGCTAAAAACCTTGTCAGGGATTATCTGAAAGACCCTCAATCCGCGGTGTTCAGGAACATTGACTCCAGGCACCAGGTATTTTGCGGCGAGGTGAACAGCCGAAACAGCTTCGGGGGAATGGTCGGTTTTTCAAGGTTCATCGCACTTCCTCGCGATAGCAGAGTTTTACTGGAGGAAGAGTTTGAAAGCCGAAACGCTGGGGAATTGTTTGAGCAGTCGTGGAGGCTGACCTGCGAACCGGCTTGAGTGGGATTCTTACCGTAATTTATAAAATCAAGGGTTTGCGAGCGAAAGCTGATGCAAACCCTTGTTTGTTTCCGGTCGACTATTTTCACTTGCCGCTTTTGTCAGCAGGCTGATTCGCCTTGCGTCGATCAGCGCCGGAAGGGTTGCCGGTGTCAACGAGCCTTCTTTCTCGCAATATATTTTGCAATGCCTGACGAGCTGCCGGATCAAGCTGATGTTCTCTTGCTTTGAGCTCCAGCAAGATCGGGCTGGACCAGCGGCAGTATTCTTCTTCCGCCTCACGGATCGTCGTCATTTACTCCTCCTTGATCAGGCGCCTGCCCACATCGTCGGGGCAGAATCGATGCGATAGAAACCCTAGCTGAGGAAAACGCTTATCGCCAAAAATGAAATGGCATACAGCGCTATGGAAGTTATCGTCGAATAATCTATTCGGCTGATCTCAACCCCAGACACCCGTAGCCACCGTGCGGCGAACAGCGTGAAATCGCCGAAACGAGAAATCATGGGGCCGGCGGCCGGGCCGAGTGAATGTGCTTCAACCGCCGAACCTGTCAGTTAAACGAATGGTTGACCGCTAAAACCACGGGGCAACCGTTGCAGCCCGGCCATGGCGGTAAGTCGCTCGACCCATGCTGCGCGCCAGTCATTGGCGGCGTGAGTGGCTTTGGCTTTGCGTGCGGCGCGGCGTGCCGCGTTGCGTTGGTCTTTGCGTGCATCCTTGTATGCATCGGTGTTTCGGCAACTTCTGCATTTCACTCGGTTCAGTTCAGTGGTTGAGGTGAGCTTGCTGCCTTTGTGGCCGCAGGCCAGATGCCCGGCAACTTTGAAGTGAGTAACCATCAGACGCCTCCTTCGTGACGTGTGACCGTTTGACCTCTCGCGAGTGATGACGTTCGTTGAGTGCAGGCGAGCAAAAAGAAGGCCCGCATGCGGGCGGGCCAAGGGATATTTCAAAAGGAGTAGGGCTACAGTAAGGCGTGAGTTGTGAAGGCTGTGTGAAATGACCGGGCAAAAAAAATCCCGGTACAGGGCCGGGTTTGGGATTCAGCGGCAGGTGATCAGGCAAGGACGCACCCGGTGACGATCATCGTCGCCGTTCATGCGTCCTGGCCGTGCGCTCGTGTCCGGAGTCCAGATCGAATCATCTGAACCGCGGCAGCGGCGGCTCGACAGGTTTGAGCGAAGACAGCGTGTTACGAATCAGCGGCGTGTCCTTCTCGATGTCGTTCAGGCGATCACGAATCCTGAGGGCAGTCGGGTGCCCGCCTTGATGATCGACCCAGTCGGCGATTTCCTTGCACGCCGCGGCCAAGCGAACCTGGCGCGAGTCGAGCAGGGTGAGCAGGGTGGTGATGGACTCTTTTTCGGACATGGCAAACACCTCCGTTCAAGAAACCTGGCAGTGGCAGCAAAAAGCCCGCTAGGAGCGAGCTTTCTGCCGATGGGTTCGCTGTTCCCTCAGCCATTTTTCAGTATAGACCCGGACTTCAGCCTTGTCGGGCCACCACTTGCGATCGGGCATTGAGTTGATCGCACGCGCGTTGGGCTTTTTCTTCAAGATCGTAGCCGTCACCGATGTAGCCGTTAGTCCGGGTATCGGTGATGCGATACCAAACGGCGGCTTCAGGTGGCTGATGTTGGTCTTCGCCGGCTCGGCGGCCATAAACGATGATCTTGTTGCAACGCTTAACAACGTAAATGTCGTCCATGGCTTCACTCGAAGCTAATTCATGTCAAAACAACTATAGAAGCCATTGGTGATCGCGCAAAAAATGGACAGGTCAGTTCGTCGGTTGAGGCGCCTCGATCATCGTCTCCAAATACATCGCCAGCCCGACTTCCTCAGCCCTCAAGCCTTTACGTGTTCTCGGGCGCGGTAACTCGGCCAATGCCCCGTTAGGGGCCGTTACAGCCATTGGCGCGTGCCAGCGGATTTACGCCAGCACCGCCACCGCTTTGATTTGCGCCCAGAGCTGTTGGCCGGGATGCACCTGCAATTGATCCCGGGAGTAGCGGGTGATCCGCGCCAGCAGCGGTGTACCTGCCGCGTCCAGGCGAATCAGCACGTGGGCGGCGTTGTCTGCGCCCATTTCACTGATCACGGTCACCGGCAGACGGTTGAGGATGCTGCTTTGCTCGGCGCTGTGCAGGCTCAGGCTGACATCGCGCGCCTGAACCTTGCAACGCAACGCCTGGCCGACGTCCATCGGTGTGTGCGTCACGCGGATGTTCAGAGCGGTGCCTGGCAGTTGCAAGGTCAGCAACTGATAGTCGGCGTCATAGGCACTGACGTGGCCCTCGATCACCACGCCGGCGTCATCGCCCAGCGCCAAAGGCAAATCAAGCCGGGCCAGCGTTTCACCGATAGGGCCGCTGGCCAGGGCTTTGCCGTTGCTGAGCAGGACGATGTGGTCGGCCAGTCGCGCCACTTCATCCTGGGAATGGCTGACGTACAGCACCGGGATGTCCAGCTCATCGTGCAGCCTTTGCAGGTAGGGCAGGATTTCGCTTTTGCGTTGCGAATCCAGCGCCGCCAGCGGTTCGTCCATCAGCAACAGTTTCGGGCTGGTGAGCAGCGCGCGGGCAATGCCGACACGCTGTCGCTCGCCACCCGACAAATGCTGCGGATGGCGGTCCAGCAGATGACCGATGCCCAACAATTCCGTCGCGTGCGCCATGTCGACCCGGCGTTGTTGTCTGGGGATTCGTTTGAGGCCGAACTGCAGGTTCGCCAACACCGACAGGTGCGTAAACAGACTGGCTTCCTGGAAGACATAGCCGATCGCGCGTTTGTGCGGCGCTACGAAAATCTTCTTGTCGCTGTCCTGCCAGACTTCATCGTTGACCTGGATAAAGCCTTGTTCAGCCCGTTCCAGGCCCGCGATACAGCGCAAGCAAGTGGTCTTGCCCGAGCCGGAATGGCCGTAAAGCGCGGTGACGCCACGGCCGGGCAGTTGCAAGTCCACATTCAGGGCGAACCCCGAATACCTCAGTTTCAGACATGTTTGAATCATCGATCAGCTCCAGCCCGCTTTGGTTTTACGGCTGGAGTAGAGCGCCAGCAACACGGCAAACGAGAACACCAGCATCGCCCCGGCCAGCCAGTGGGCCTGGGCGTATTCCATGGCTTCGACGTGATCGTAGATCTGCACCGAGACCACACGGGTCTTGTCGGGGATGTTGCCGCCGATCATCAGCACCACGCCAAACTCGCCGACGGTGTGGGCGAAACCGAGAATCGCGGCGGTGATGAACCCCGGTCGGGCCAGAGGCAGGATCACGCTGAAAAAAGTGTCCCAGGGATTGGCGCGCAAGGTCGCAGCCACTTCCAGTGGGCGGGTGCCAATGGCAGAAAAAGCGTTTTGCAACGGCTGGACCACGAACGGCATCGAATAGAGCACCGAGCCGATCACCAATCCGGCAAAACTGAACGTCAGGGTGCCAAGCCCCAGCGATTGAGTGAAGTGGCCGATAAAGCCGTTAGGGCCCAGCGCCAGCAACAGATAAAAACCGATCACCGTGGGCGGCAGCACCAGGGGCAGGGCGACAATCGCCCCGACCGGGCCGCGCAGCCACGATTGGGTGCGCGAGAGCCATAACGCAATCGGAGTGCCGATCACCAGCAGGATAACCGTCGTCAGGGACGCCAGTTTCAGGGTCAGCCAGATGGCGGAAAAATCGGCACTCGTCAGCGTCATTTAGAGTTGGTAACCGTAGGATTTGATGACAGCAGCGGCTTTCGGACCTTTGAGGTAGTCAACCAGCGCCTTGGCAGCCGGGTTGTCCTTGCCTTTGTTGAGGATCACCGCGTCTTGTTTGATCGGGTCGTGCAGGCTGGCTGGAACGATCCACGCCGAACCGCTGGTGACTTTGCCGTCTTTGTAGATCTGCGACAAGGCGA